>Ga0181530_10000425_pt1 | contig 53725 bp, 51 predicted proteins | sample PEATcosm2014_Bin_42_FD_119769 | JGI IMG/M metagenome (GOLD analysis project Ga0181530, IMG submission 119769) | Peatland microbial communities from MTU Mesocosm Facility, Houghton, MI, USA - PEATcosm2014_Bin10_60_metaG | ecosystem: Environmental > Terrestrial > Soil > Wetlands > Peat | place...
TGCAAATCGCGCAAAAGGCGCGCGATTCGCACTTTCCCACAGCCGCGACGACGGTTCTCCGGTTACATTTTCGATGTCTCGGCAGTCTAGCCCAAAGTTACATTTTCAAATGGCTTGACGCGCAGACGCTCCAAGTTAGTGCATAGTACCTCGTCTGTCAATATGACCCTGAATCGGGTAGCGACTCAATTTGAATCTTGACCCCTGGGCGGCGTCATCCCGAAGCCCCGCCCTCTTACCAGCGGGGCGAGGGATCTCGCGCGCAGCATAGGCACACGTTGCGTCCACGCGAGATCCCGTCGACTTGGGAAAATTCGGGGACGGAAAATCGGGGACAGACGGGACGTACCCCGTTTTTTCAAGAGGCCGGAACATCCCGTCTGTCCCCGAATTTGTCCAAAGCCTAATAAAGATGAACAAGAGCAAACAAGCGATTAGGCCAGCCACAACCAGCCACCATTTTGAATGTCTGAACCCTGCAATCGTGGTTAGCGCTACCGCGGCTAATGGCAGACTGAGAAACGTCAGCCTGCCAGTTTTTGATAGAAAGAACGGGATGGCATCCAATACGCCTGGAGCGAGGAATAATATCCCGAGAAAAATAGTGAAACAGAAAACTCCAACCCAACCTAACAGGCTGCGCGACATCTGATCCCTCCTGAAACCCGGGGACAGACGGGACGTTCCCCGGTTTTTTCGCTTGGGGAAACTTGGGCGCCCGCTATCGCGCCCGCGCCAGGACCAGAGTGACGTCATCGGGCTGCTCCTTGTCCCCGATCCAGTCATCCACCGCCATGGTCACGATCTGGCTGATCTGCGCCAGGGGCAGGTTGCGGCTGTCACGGACGAGATCGATCAGGCGTTGCTCGCCGAACTCGCCGAAGTCGTTCTCCGGTTCCGTGACCCCATCACTGTAGGCCAGAAAGATTTCACCCGCTTGCATCTCGACCGCGCCTTCCTGGTAGGTCATGCGATCGAACAGGCCCACGACCGTGCCGCCGGTCTCAAGCCTGCGAACCGCGCCGTCCTGAGCGATAAGAATCGGGGGCAGGTGGCCGCCATTGCTGTAGGTCAGCCGGTGGTAGCGTCCGTCATAGATTCCCAGAAACAGCGTGGCATATTTTTCCGGCGGAGTACTTTCGTAGAGCTGGTGATTGAGCAGGCCGAGCAGGGCCCCGGGAGAAACCTCCACGCCTTCGGGCCAAGCCGCCAGTACTCTGCCTGATCCGGCGACCGCGCCCACGGCCACCGGTTCCCGCATCTGCGGCAGATTCTCCATGCTGTAGGCGCGCACGGCGGAGTGGATGGTCGCCATGAGCAGCGCCGCCGAGATGCCTTTTCCGCTGATATCGCCCACGGCAAGAATCAGCTTGTGCGAGCTGGCCGTGACGAAGTCGTAGTAATCGCCGCTGACGGTGCGCGCGGGACGGCAGAAGCCATGCACTTCGAGTGACTCCAGTTCCGAAACCTGACGCGGGAACAACTGCGCCTGCACCTCCTGCGCGATGACCAGCTCGTTTTCCAGCCGCTGCTTTTCCTTCTGCTCCTGGATCAGCTTTTCGATGGACGCGGTCATCGTGTTGAACGAGATCGCCAGGTCGGCCAGCTGGTCATGCGACTTCACCGGAATGCGATGGCTGAAATCGCCCCGGTCAATATGTTTGGTCGCTTCATGCAGTTGCGCGATGGCCGCAGTGACCGTGCGCGTCATGCGGGTGCCGATGATCAGCGCGATCAGCTCAATGATGGCGAAGACAATCGCGACGCCCAGCAGGATGTATTCCACAATGTGAACGAACTCTCCCATTGCCGCGAACAGGTGACCGTAGAGGACAGAGGGACGGGTGCGGACCGCCGCCACGACGTCCTCCTGCTCCCCGGTTTTCCAGTCCACGACTGAAACAGAAGTGGGGAACAAGACTTCGCGATCAAAGGTGCCAGCCGGGCCTGGCAGAGCGCCGACACTGAAGGTTGGCAGCAGCACATGCTGCCCGGACTTGACCACCACACCTTGCTGGCCCGGGCTGCTCACGATTCCGCTCTTTTGCGATTCATTTCCCGCACCAGCGCCGTCAGAAGGGCCAGGGGCGGGTGAGGCAAATAACGTGATCTCGCCGAGATCGGCCGCAATGTTCTCCACCAGTTCTTTATCAAAGGGCTCGCTGGTGACCACCGTCATGGTGGAGGATCCTACGGGAAACGAAGTGACGACACGCAGGTGTAGTCCGTCACGGTCGCGGACGATGTCACGAAACTTGCCTTTCACGAAAACCGGGAGCGTGAGCGACGCGCCTTTAAACTCGTTGCAGAGTGATAACGGCTTCTCCCTGTACCAGGCGCAGACTTGGCGCCGCCCCCAGGCCGGGTCACGTTTCCTCAATCCGGCGAGTGATTCGACCGCAGGGCTGTCTCCACGCTCCAGGCGTGCCGCCAGTTCATTGCTCACGGCGGCGTTGACGGCCTCAAGACTCCTCAATTGAGATCGAATCTCTGAGGTCAGGACAAAAACGGCAAACTGCCCGGCCAGCCCGTAGAGCGTGATCGCCGCCATGGAAACCAGCAGTACAGCGGGAATCACGCCGATGAACATGTAGGTGACGATCAGGCGATTGCGCAGGCGCCACAGCATTCTGCGTTTCAACCAGCGGAAGGCAAGAATGGAGAACAACACCGCGGCCACAAACGTCAGGTATTCAATCCACCCCGACAGGTGCTCGCCCCAGGAAGCGGCAAACAGTCCAAGGAACTTCTGCAATGCGAACAGCACCGCGGCCAACGCCGCCAGGTAACAGGCCAGCCGCGCCATGCGGCCTTCCGGCCATAACCCGGCCTTGATCAAGCGATGCCGCAATTCTGGATAGGGCCATTCCATGTTCGTTGGACGCTGTGCAGAAGACTAGGATTATACGGCGACGGAAGATCAACCTCACCACCGAAAGGCCGCGAAACCTGCGTGCCGGACGGACTGCGCCTTGCTTTCCGCCTCTCAAATCTCGGGGTAGAGATCGAAGAACGCTTCCAGGCTCGTGCGCAGCTGCTTTTCGATATCTTCCTTGCTGCCCTCGAGAATATGCATGGTGACGTGGGCGTCCCGGCCGTTGGTGAGTTTCACCGGAGCCATGCCCACCTCGGCTACGTCCTCGGATGGCAACAACCGCATGCCGTAAACCAGAGTCAGATTCGCCATAGGTTAATTCTACGACGTTCGAGCAGGCTCCCGCGAACTCAAAGCGGGTGGTAGCCAGTGATTTTGGGTGGCGCAGGCCTTCCAGGCCTGCGATAAGAATGGCCGAAAGGACGGGCTTCAGCCCTGGAGGCACCTCGGCGGTTAAAGCCGCTACTGAAAAAAGGGTCGGAACACCTACGCTGAGGTGACGCCCTCATACCAATTGTGCCTTTGAAGCGTCACCGTCCCATCGTTTGGCGTTTTAGCATTCCGCCCTTTCTCGTTTAGAATTCCATCGTGCCCAAGAGCCTGGTTTTCATCCTTGGTGTTCTTGTCGTCGCGCTCGCGGCCGTTCTGCCATTGTCGGCGCAGGAGCAGCAACCCGCCAACCCGCCTTCGACCCAGCCGCAGGTGCAGGTGCACATGTTGAATGTGTGCACGCCTTCGGCCGACGAACAGAAAGAAATCGCGGCGGTGCTGGCCCGCATTCCCAAACAGCCGCTATTCAGTGCCGATTTCGAGGTGTCCCGTGGCCGCTCCACCCTGACCGACCTCCCAAGCTTCATGCCGGTGGGGCAAACCGCCCACGTTTCCGGCGAACCGTCAGTGGCGACTTACGTCCGCGTTCGCCGGGAGTTCTCCGTGCAGGCGCTGTTCTCCAGCGTGCAGTACTCTTTCAGCAATGACGGGCAGAACATGATCGAGACGCTGGTGCTGCACGTGCGCGATCCCAAGGATCTGATCGAAGTTTCGCTGGAGGATAGCGCGTCCGCGGTCACCAGCGCCGAGGCCATGCTCGCGGCCAACAGTCCCGCAAGTCGGGTTCGCCTGGAGCGATTCGGCAAATCTTCGGTCGCGCTGGCACGCTGCTTGGCCGCAGAGGGCGGCCCGCCGCCCGATCAGAGCGCGTACGAGCCGCTGTTTCGCGGCGCCTCGGAAGTGTTGACGAATTATCGCGGGCTCCTGGGCGTACGCACCACCGTGCCGGAGGAACTGGCGAAGATTGGCGGAGTACTGAAGCCGAAGACTGCCCAGCCAAGAGTCGCCAAGCCTTTGGAAGAGAAGAAGTGATCTGTCTTGCGTGAACACAACATTTGGGGCGAAGCGGGTGGGACAGCGCCGCTACGTTCCAGCCCCGCAGGGGCGGCATAGGAGCCTGTTACGAAACTCGATGGAACATGGTAGCCGGTGGGACAAATCCTGCTCCAGCCCGAAGCGGCATGTGACAGCCCGGCACGGCAGTGCCGGGAAGGCAAAAGTGGAGTGAACCGAGTCCGCTTCAGCGGACGGCACGAGTACTCGCACCCGATTAGCGCCGTGCATCAAAATCTGAACTCAGCCATCTAATCTGCAACTACAAATCATCATGAGCGAAACTCGCAACGTCGTCATCATCGGATCCGGCTGCTCCGGACACACCGCCGCTCTCTACACCGCGCGCGCCAACCTGAAGCCGCTGGTCATCGAAGGCCATGAGCCCGGCGGGCAGCTCTCAATGACCACGCTGGTCGAGAATTTTCCCGGATTCCCCGAGGGCATTCTCGGCCCACAACTGGTCGAGAACATGCGCACGCAGGCGGAGCGTTTCGGCGCGGAATACCGCATGGCTCACCTCAGCAGCGCCGATCTTACCCAGCGCCCGTTTCTGCTGCATCTTGGCCACCAGCAGATTCATGCGCAGACTCTGATCATTGCCAGCGGCGCCTCGGCCCGTTGGCTCGGCCTGCCGCATGAGCAGCAACTGATCGGCCACGGGGTCTCGTCATGCGCGACCTGCGACGGCTTCTTCTTCTCTGGAAAGGAAATTGTGGTCGTGGGCGGCGGAGACTCCGCCATGGAAGAAGCGCTGTTCCTCACTCGCTTCGCGACCAAGGTCACGGTGATTCATCGTCGCGATGCCTTCCGCGCCTCGAAAATCATGCTCGACCGCGCGCAACACCACGAGAAAATCCAATTCCTGCTCGACACGGTTGTGGAGGACGTTTATGACGCGGGCAAGCAGGAAGTTACCGGGCTCAAGCTGCGCAATGTGAAGACCGGCAAGGTCTGGGATTTTCCTGCGAGCGCATTGTTTCTGGGCATTGGCCACGAGCCCAACGCGAAAATGTTTGCCGGCCAGCTCGATACCGACGCCGATGGCTACCTCAAGACCCACAACTACGTCTTCACCCGTGTCCACGGAGTCTATGCCTGCGGCGACGTGCAGGACCGGCGCTATCGCCAGGCCATCACGGCGGCCGGAACCGGGTGCATGGCGGCCATCGAGGTCGAGAAGTTCCTGGAGGAGCAGGGCAAGTAATTCGGCGTGCGGGCTGCGATTCCTGCATCCTCCGATCTTCTTGCGTAGTCTTTATCAGGATAAGTTTCTATCCGAGGACTTCCCATGCAATACGTTCAGCTCGGCCACACCGGTCTCATCGTTTCCCGTCTTGCGTTTGGCGTGATGACCTTCGGCACGCCCGACCCATCTTCTCCTTTTGCCACGGTGGCGAAGACTCCGCAGCAGGAAGCGGAAGCGATGATCGGCCGCTGCCTCGATGCCGGCATCAATTTCTTTGACACAGCCGACATGTACACCAATGGGGAAACCGAGGGAATCCTGGGCACGGCTCTCGGTTCGCGCCGCAAAGACGTCGTCGTATCTACGAAAGTCGGCTTCCGGTCGGGAGAGGCGCTCATTCATGAGGGCGCTTCCTACCGCTACCTGCTGGCGGCGACGGAAGCCAGCCTGCGCCGTCTCCGGACGGACTACGTGGACCTGCTCCCCATTCACAAGTTCGATCCCATTACGCCCGCCGAAGAAACCGCTCGTGCGCTGGACAACCTGGTACAGCGCGGACTTGTCCGCTACGTTGGCTACTCCAACTGGACGGCGTGGCAGGCCGCAAAATTTGTCGGCATCCAGAAGCTGCACAACTATTCGCCGCTCGTCGCCGCGCAGATGTACTACTCGCTCGTCGGCCGCGACCTGGAGCACGAAGTCGTGCCGTTCTGTAGCGATGCAGGAATCGGGATCGTTGTCTGGAGTCTTCTGGCCGGCGGTCTTCTCACCGGCCGCTACACCCGCCAGGATCCTGGCGGAGACAAGGGTCGCCTCTCCGGTTTCGACTTCCTGCCGCATGACCGGGAGAAAGACTACGGCCTGATCGAGAAAATGAAGCCGATCGCCGTCCGGAATAATGCTTCGGTCGCACAAGTTGCGTTGGCCTGGTTGCTGGCCAAGCCGCATGTTGCTTCGATCCTGCTTGGCGCCAGCAAATTCTCGCAGCTCGATGACAACCTGGGAAGCCTGAATGTCCGACTCTCAGACGCGGACCTGAATGAACTGGACGAGGCTACCGCGCCTGCGCCCATCTACCCGAACTGGTTTCAATCGCGCACACTGGATCAACCGGTCGCGGACGCATTGAAGGAACACCGAAAGTAGCGCCCCGAAGTAATAATTGAAAACTACTATGCCGCAAGCGGCCCCGCTCCTGCCCGTGACCTTTGTGATCTGTTCCCCCGGTACCCCGCGACTTAGACCTCTTTTGAAATGAAAACCTTGAAGCGGCTGAGTGCAGTTGGAGCCCTGCTTCTAGCTGTGACGTACTCGTTGGCTCCCCTCCCATGTCATTCTCAGGACGATGCCGGCAAGCGCAGAGTAGTGAATCGCGTGGCTCCGGCCTATCCCACGCTGGCCCGGAGCATGGCGCTGGAAGGAATCGTCAAATTAGACGCTCTGGTAGCCCCTGACGGCACCGTAAAGACCGTGCAAATCAAAGCGGGACATCCCATCCTGGTGCAGGCGGCAGCCAATGCCGTGCGCCGCTGGAGATGGGAGCCCGCCGCTCACGATTCGCACGAAGTGGTGGAAGTCAAGTTCTCGCCGGAATAGACGCTGGCCGGCGGCCAGAGGCATGTGATCGCCGTCCTACCGCTGGTGTGCCCCGTTTGTGATACAAATTTCTGTGATCTTCATGGTCCCGGGCACTCCTTTTCTTATCCTTCCGGACCGAATCCTTCCGGAACTGGCAGGTACTCCATGCTAAGGGCGTTCTTCGTCCATCTTTCTGAAAATCGTTCTTTGCGCAATTTTGCCGAGCGTTCCGCGTTGGGGCGCCGCGTGTCCGGCCGCTTCGTGGCGGGCACCGAAATCGCCGATGCCGTTCGCGTGACCCAGGCCGTCAACCGCGCCGGCATGGGCGTGACCATTGACAACCTCGGGGAAAACGTCACCAATCCCGACGAGGCTCGCCACAGCGCGCAGCTTTACCATCAGATTCTCGACGCCATCACGGCCAGCCAACTCAAAGCCAACATCAGCCTGAAACTGACCCACATGGGTTTGGACGTGGACGAAGCCCTGGCCCGCGATCTGGTCGGCGGCCTCGTGGCCAGGGCCGCATCCATGACGCCAGCCGGTTTCGTGCGCGTGGACATGGAGGGATCTCCCTATACTCAGCGCACTCTCGATTTTGTGCACGAACTGCACCGCAGGCCAGGAAATGGAAATAGCGTCGGCACCGTGATCCAGGCCTACCTCAAGCGTTCCGAGAGCGATGTTGAGAAACTGCTGGCTGAGGGGATACGCATCCGCCTGTGCAAGGGAGCCTACAAAGAGCCGGCCAGCATCGCGTTCGAAAGCAAAGCTGACGTGGACGCGAACTACGTCAAGCTGATGAAGACCCTGATGAAGAGCGGCATCTATCACGGCCTGGCCACCCACGACGAGAACATCATCCGGCAGGCGCAGGACTTTGCCACGCGGGAAAAGATCGCGCGCGACTCGTTCGAATTCCAGATGCTGTATGGGATTCGCCGCGATTTGCAGCAGAGCCTGGTGCGCGAAGGATGGGGCATGCGGGTTTACGTCCCGTTCGGGACCGAGTGGTATCCCTACTTCATGCGCCGGCTGGGCGAGCGCCCGGCCAACGTGTTCTTTATCGCCCGAAATCTATTGCGACAGTAGGAGTTTGCTGAAAGCCTCGGTTTTGGGTGGCGCAGCGCCTTACTGTAAGTTGTTGAAAATTCGTAGAGAGGCTTTAGAAGCCCCAGGACGCATGTTTTCTTCGCGGACGATGGTTTCCTCACCCCGGGCGCCGATCGTCGCTGCCAGGGGCATTTCCGGCCCAAGGAAGGGCATTCTACGCGGCGTCCGGGTCCGCACCGGGAGCCATCCCGTCAGCAGCGCGTATGTACGCATGCCAAAGTACGTACAATCATGTCAAAGGGCAGATTTCGAGGAACTGACCCCTGGTCCTGACCTACTCCTGCGGTCCGCCCTCTTCCGCCGGTGCGAGCGGAAGACGCGAGGCTCCCCGCATCAGTTCCCGCTCCTGGTCTGAGAAGATGCCTCTGAAGCGCGGGGAGTTGATGATCTGTTCCCGCTGTTCCGGGGGCATGCCCCGCAGGTCCCGAATCGCTGCGCGCACCTGGCGTTGACGGCCGGGCGGTAGTTGCTGCATCTGAGCGAAAACCTGCCTCGCTTGTTGCTTCTGCTCGGGAGTCAGATGCTCCCAGGTTTCCATGCGGTTCAGCACGCGCAATTGCTGCTGTGGCGGCAGATTCGAGAAATGCTGCAGGCGCTGCCTCAGTTGCTGCTGTCTTTCCGGGGGCAAGCGGCGGAATGCAGGATCCTTCTGCAGTTCGCGCTCCTGTTCCTGTGGTGGCAGATCTTTATAGCGCCGCAGCCAGTCCCCGGCGTGGCCTCGCGGCTGCGGGCGAACCTGCTGCTGGCGGGGCGCCTGCTGGCGCGGTGGCTGCTGTCGTGGTGCCTGCGGCCGTGGTGCCTGCTGCCGTGGGGCCTGATAGGCGGGGGCGGCATGCCTCTGCTGGGGAGAGAAGCCTCTTTGCGCCAGGCCGGGAGATGGAGCAGCTATTGCCAGAGCCAATGCGGCGCAGGCCAGCCGTCCCGTCCTATTGTTCCCCCGTCTCATTTTTCCCGCCCGTTCGAGCGCTTCGCCGTTTCATCTTTTCCGGGACAACACAATTCCCGGCTTACGGATTCGCAACCACATCTTGCTGCAAATCCAGATCGTCGAGCAACTCGAAATCCGAATACAAGTCGTGGTTCTTGTCCAACGCCTGTAGATCGCTCACCGCGCTGCCTGGTTCTGCTGTTTCGGCAATGGAAGCTTCGTCTTCTCCCGTGGGTGTGTAGATCCCGGTGCTGCGCGTGAAGAAGAGCCCCACGCCAATTCCCATGAGAACCGTCAGCGCCGCCGCCAGCACTGGGCGGCGGAACCAATACAGCCAGCCCGCCTGCGGTTTGGCCATTTCTTCGCGCAGGCGCGCCTGCAGGCGGACGTCAAAATACGGCGACGGCTCCGGCGCCTGCCACTCGTCGAGCAGCGCCATGGTCGCGCTCATCGCCTTCAGTTGCTCCGCGCAAGCGGCGCAACTGGCCAGATGCTGGCCCTCGTCCGCTGTGGGCTGGCTGAGCCCAGCCGCCACATCGGGCATCCGTTCGCGAATCTCCTCGCATTTCATAACCGCTTCCCCTCAACTCTCTCGCCGCTGTCCTCACACAAAACCAAAGCCTGTCTTGCTTATAGATATTCTCTTAACTGTTCCCGCAAAGTCTCATACGCCCGGAAGAGCAACGACTTGGTGGCCGATTCGCTTCTCTTCAAAACTTCGGCAATCTGCTTGTAGTCCATCTGCTGGTACTTGTGCATGATGACCGCCAGCCGCTGCTGCTGGGGCAGCGCATCCACCTTGCGCCGGATCGCCAGCATCCGCTCCCGGCGCACCATGAGTTGCTCGGCGTTCAAGTTTCCATCCGGCACCTCGAACGTGTTGCCGGTTTCCTCGTCGGGCTCGTCCAGACTGACCGTCACCTCCGGCCGCTCGTGGCGCGTGTCGCGCGCATGATTCACGGCGAGGTTGGTCGCGATGCGATACAGCCAGGTCGTAAACTTCGCGCTGGCCTCGTAGCTTTCGCGCGAGCGGTACACCCGCAGGAAAACTTCCTGCGCCAAATCTTCGGCTGCCGATGCATTGCGCGCCATCCGGTACATAAAGCTCACGATCGGACGGCGATACTTCTGCACCAGGTAGTCAAATGCTGACTGATCGCCTGCCTTCACCCGCAGCATGATCTGCGCATCGGGGGGCGGCTCGCCGCCGGCGACCACGGGTGAGAAAGCCGCAGACGCCTGCGTGGTCGTCGCAGCCATCAGCATGCCGCCGTCGAGTGCAGCTGAGCTCACACTAATTTCAACCCCGTCGGGACTGGAAAGTTGCGCTCCGCGTTGACCGGGCGAAGTTGCGGAAGTTCCTCTGGATGAAGGAGATAGCGGCAGCCGCGGGGGTTTGGGATCAAGCGCCATGAAGATCGACGAGCCGAAACCAGCCAGGGCGCCGCCGGCTCCCATTTTCGCCTTTGCGCCCCGCCGCCGATAGGCTAACACGTAGGGCAGGCGCGGCGAAACACTCCGATTGCCCGCCGCAGCCGGCTATCTCCTGGCCGCGGACTCTTCCGCCGGGTGGAGGTTTAATCGCATGGTTAGCAAGTGTGAGGCCGAGCCAGGCGAGGCCGGGAGCCTGCTGCCGAAATCCTGAGCGCAGCGAAGGACCCGGGAGAATCTGGTGGGCGCTATAGGATTCGAACCTATGACTTCCACCGTGTGAAGATGGCACTCTACCGCTGAGTTAAGCGCCCCGCGAGAGTCATTTTTATTCAAACATTTGCGCGCGGAATATGCAACTCACGCCCGCCTCAAGTTCGAATCCGATAGCGCCACATTTCATTCCATCTGCACGGGGTTTTCCGCCGGAACGCCCAGGCCTGCGCCGGGGAACGTGAAAGAGGTGTCCGGAGGTTTGAAAATGATCCGCGTTCTGCGGGGAGCGGACTTGTTCTCGATCTTGGACAGCATTGCCTCGGCGGCGGACTCGCCCAATTCTCGAAGCGACGCGCCCGCGTCCTCCGCCAGTGGTCCCCGCGCGAACGGCTTTTCAAGGTTCAGGCGCCCGAGGTGAACCGATACCGCCGGCAACGTGAGTTCACGCGGCAGACTTGCGCCTATGGCCATCACGCCTTCGACGCCTCGCTGATGAAACTGGAGGGAAAGACTCGTCCAGACCGACGGACGGTCCAGGACGCCGAGAGCAAGCAGATAGCCTCTTCGACGCAGCCGGCGTTCCATTCCAGCCACTACCTGGCCCACGGGCACTCGGCCAAAATCATTGCTGATGACGGCAACCATGTGGGTTCGCTTCGTGCGCAGCGATCGCGCCGAAAGATTCGGCTGATAATTCAATTCTGCGGCCGCGCGCAAAACGCGATCTTTGGTATGTTGTGGAATCGCCAGAGAGGCAGGCGTCCTGTTCAACACGGCCGAGACCGAACAGGGCGCAAGCCCCACCCGCTCAGCCACCGTGCGCAACGTAACAACACTCTTCTTCTCGGACACACTTCCCCCTTTAAATTCCTGCAGCCCGCCGGATCTCAGAGCAGCGGCGACAACGTCTTTGGCAGGACGGCGAGGTCGGGTGACCCTGCCGGATTCCCCATTTGCAGAGCGAAGATTCGCTTTACGGGCCGGATTGTCCACTGCTACCGTGCAGATGACGCACTACCAGCGTGGAGCAGAGCAGGCAAATAGTCCAACGCAAAAAATCAATTGTGAAGATCAGCGAGGCGGGCGACTGCGGGTAGAATAAGTGCAGTTGGTTCCGAGGGCCCGTAGCTCAAAGGGATAGAGCATCGGATTTCTAATCCGAGGGTTGCAGGTTCGATTCCTGCCGGGCCTACCAGCGCGCACCAACAAATGAAAAGTTTGCAAATTTACCGCGCGACGCCCCTAGTTCGTTTCCATTCGATATATCGTCACGCGATATATCTCTGCAACCGGTGAGCACCATTTCGCATCAGAGTAGGTAGACTCCGCTTCAACTTCTGCCGACTGACGGGCCCAGCCCAGCTGCGCCAACGTGTGGGGACTCGTAATTCATCCGGAGGTAAATATGCAAATGAAGCATGTAAAGTACCTGGCATTTCTTTCAACTCTGGCTCTGCTGTTTCCAGTAGGCGCTCTTGCGCGGGACAAGAATGAACGTACGGTGGACATTCCCGACTCCGTCCAGGTTGGTGCCGAACACTTGAAACCTGGTGACTACAAGGTGGAATGGCAGGGCGACGGCCCTGCGGTGCAGGTAAGGTTTTTCCAGGGCAGGAACCTGGTGGCGACCGTTCCCGGCACTCTGAAGACCAATGACCGTGAAGTGACTCAGGATGACGTCGTGGTTCAGAACAAAGCGAACGGCAAGGTGTTGATGGAGATCGATTTCGGTCGCGGGAAAGAAGCCATCATCCTTGGACAGGGCTAAGAAGACACGACAGGGCTGAGCGTCGGGGATAAGTCCGGCCCCGCAAGCCGGATCTGGATAGAAAAAGTGTTTATCTCGGGGCAGGCCACCGGATGTGGCCCGCCCGCGCTCAGCTTTCCTTATCTGGTGTTCTGGTTTCGGGCCGGTGTTCGCAATGCTGCGTGTTGAGGCAGGAATCCGGCAAACGAAGCCGCTCGACCGGCTTGCCGCCTACGATATGTGATTCGATGATTTCTTCCACGTCTGCTTCCGTGACCTTGCCGTACCAGACCGCGTCCGGGTAAACCACAATATTCGGCCCGTGCTCGCACTGGTCGAGGCAGCCCGATTGATTGGCGCGCACTTTTCCTTTGAGGCCACGCTCGGCCAGTTTCTGCTTGAAGAGTTTTTGCAGGCGGGCTTCCGCCTTGGGATCGCAGCATCCCCGCGGATGGCCCACCGGGCGCTGGTTTCCGCAGACGAAAATATGTCTTTCGAATTTGGGCATCAGGCTACCGTGGGTATTCGCGTTTCTTCTGGCGCGATCTCCGCATCCCAGATCCCCTCGAAATCCATGAAATATCCCTGCACCCCGACGCCGGGAATCGCTACGCGAAGATTGGCGGCAGCGCGTTGCAGATCGCGTTCGTGATGCGCCGCCTCGGCCGCGGCGTCTCCGGCGAATCCGCCGTCCAGCCCGCCATAGGCGCCGCAATCGGAGTGCAGCATCAGGATCACGCGCCGCGTGCCGTGCAGTTGCATGGATTTGCGGATCTGCTCCAGAACAAACTCGCGGTCGGCTTCGCGGTCGGGCGACACGAGAACCTTGGCGCCCCCGGCAATTTTGATGGGATCGGAATTCGTCACTCCGATCCGCTTCAGGAACTTGCGAAACCCAAGCTCAAAGCGGTTGTCGAAGCACCAGAGGATGGCAGCGTCGCACTCATACCTGCCGCGTGGAGCGTCAAAGTGGTATACCTTTTTCACGGAGCCCTCCTCGATGAAGCGTTCTTCATCTTACCGCGTTGCCATTCTCCGCGCTGCCACGATAAGATAATGCGTACACGTCTTCTCCGCTCATATCCCAGTAACTCTTTGTGAAGGTATTCCCGCGGGCGAGGAGTGTGCGGCCCGGGAGCGGCGCAGCCATCTGCCCGCGCGAATTTTCCGTGACGGAGCTGGAATTGAAAAAAGGCAAAACCGCGGTGATCGTAGGCGCCCAGTGGGGCGATGAGGGCAAAGGGAAGATCGTCGATGTGCTGTCGGAGAACTTCTCGGTCGTCGCCCGCTATGCCGGCGGACACAATGCCGGCCACACCGTCGTCATCAACAACAAGAAATTCATTCTCCAACTCGTTCCCTGCGGCGTGCTGCGGGCCGGCTGCCGCAGCGTCATCGGCAATGGCGTGGTGCTCGATCCCCTGGCCTTTCTGAAAGAGGCGGGCGCCCTGCGCGAAGCCGGAGTGAAAGTGGACGGCACTCTGTTCGTTTCCAACCGCGCCCACGTGATCCTGCCCTACCACCGCATGATCGAACTGGCCGCGGAAAACGCGCCCGGGCGGGTCAAGATCGGCACCACTTCGCGCGGCATCGGTCCGGCTTATGAAGACAAGATGGGCCGCCGCGGCCTGCGCGTGGCCGATCTGCTCGACCTCGATCTTCTCAAGAAACACATCGAGAACACCGTGCGCGAAAAAAACATGATTGTGCACGCGCTCTTCAACACCGAACCGCTCGACGCCGACAAGATGGACGCGGAATACGCGCAAGCGGCGGAGAAGATTGCGCCTTTTGTCTGTGACACAGCCGTCCTGCTGAACCAGGCGCTGGAGAACGGGGAATCAATCCTGTTCGAAGGCGCGCAAGGGACGATGCTCGACATCGATCATGGGACCTATCCCTTCGTGACGTCTTCGAGCGCGACTTCGGGCGGCGCGGTCATCGGGACCGGCGTGGCTCCAACCGCCATCAACTCCGTGATCGGCATCACCAAGGCCTATTGCACGCGCGTGGGCGGGGGCCCGTTCCCCAGCGAAGAAAAAGGCGCGGGCGGCGAAAACCTGCGCCAGCGTGGCAACGAATATGGCGCCGTTACCGGGCGTCCCCGGCGCACCGGATGGCTCGACCTGCCGCTCCTGCGCTACTCCGGCATGATCAACGGCACTTCCTGGCTGGTGGTGACCAAACTCGACGTGCTCGACGATCTGGCGGAAATCCCGGTCTGCGTGGGCTACAAGATTGACGGCAAGGTTACCGTCGAGGTGCCAGCCCAAGACAGCGGCTTCGACAAGATTGAGTGCGTCTACCAGAAACTGCCCGGCTGGCGGACTCCGACCGCAGGCATCACGGAATACGAGAAATTGCCGCGGCCGGCGCGAGACTATCTGGCATTTCTGGAGAAGGAAGCGGGGGCGAAGATCGGCATGATCTCGACCGGCCCCGACCGCGACCACACTATCCTCCTGGACGAATTCGTTACGGAGTTGAAGACCGCCGCGAAGAAAGCCTAGAATGACTTCCCCGGCTCGGGCTTCTGCAAACCGGCTCGCTTTGCGAGCCTGGGGCCGCGGGGAAGGAGCGAACGATGGTGGTGCTGGCGGTTACCTGGATGGCGAAAGTTGGGCACGAAACCGAAGTTGCCGCACTCTTTGAGAAACTGACCGAACAATCCCGCAAGGAACCCGGCTGTGCCATGTACCAGGTGCATCGGCACAAAACCGAACCGCGGCGCTTCTTCATTTACGAGCAGTACAAGGACGACGCCGCGCTCGAAGCGCACCGCTCCGCTCCTTACTTTCTGCAGTTCGCGCGAAAAGATCTCCCTAAGTTCGCCGACCGCGTGGAAGGACATTTGTATGAGCTGCTGGGGTAGGGCAGTTGCCAGTAAAGCCACGCTCTTTAGGTGAGCCTCGGCTCCGTTTCCGGATTCGGCGGAATAGAAAACCACGCGGGGACAGCCGCCCCCGGCTGTCCGGTCGAGCGAAGCCCGACGGAATTCGCCCGGGCGTTACTTTCCCTTGTCGATCACCAGTTCGCCGCCGGACGCGTAGTTTTCCTTCGACACCTCATGGAAAACAACCACAGTCGCTTCCCGCGGCGCTCCAGCATCTTCGACCAACGCATCGGTGATTCGCTTGGCGACCTTACGCTTCTGATCGGCCGTGCGGCCCGTGAGCATCGTGATTTGAACAAGAGGCATAAGAACCCAGTTGTCAGTGGCCCGTTGCCAGTAAAGTCGCAAGACTCTTCAAGCTAATCCCGGCCTTATCCGTGAGAATCCGTGGAAATCCGTGGCCCAGGGATCCTTCGACTTCGCTCAGGATGACGGCTGCGGGCTCCCGCTCCGCTCACGCCCGCAAAGCGCCGTCACTTCGCCAGTTCGTATCCCGCAAAGAAGAAGCTCAGTTCGAAGCGCGCTGTGTCTTCGCCGTCCGAGCCGTGAATCGCGTTGTACTCAATGTTGGTTGCCCACTTCTTGCGGATCGTGCCTTCCTCGGCGTTGGCCGGGTTGGTGGCGCCCATGAGCGCGCGCAGGTCGGCAATGGCATTCTCTTTCTCCAGCGCCAGCACCACAATGGGACCGCTCGACATGAAGTTGGTCAGCGAATTGTAAAACGGCTTGCCCGCGTGCACGGCGTAGAATTGCTCGGCCTGATACTTGGAGATTTCCAGCATCTTCATGGCGAGGATGCGGAATCCGTTCTTCTCAAATTGCTCAATGATGTCGCCGATCGCATTCTTGCGCACGGCGTCCGGTTTAATGATGGTGAAAGTGCGTTGCAGAGTCTTCATTCAGTCGTTGGTCCTTAGTCGTTGGTCGTTAGTCGTTGGTCTTCGGTCGTCAGCTTCAAGCCATTCAGTGCGATTGTTTCTTGAGGGCGGCATTCAGAACGTGCGCGGTGGACGGAAGATATGCTCCGACAGGCACGGGCATTGTCGACCTCGAATCGTTGTCGAGATGTTCAATAAAATCCACTTCGCACCCTTCGTTCCCGTATTGCGTGCACGACACCCTGTATCTTCCGCCCAGGAGAATCGGGAACCGACCCGCGACCTGGTCGAGCTGGGAACGATTGATGTTTTTTGTAGAGGTCTCAAAGGAGCTCAGAAGTACGACGTGGTCCCCTCCTTTATCACGAATTAGAACGTCCACAATCAAACGAACTCCCCCGGAACTGATCCCGCCGTACTCGCCTGTTATTGACATCGGTCCCTCCAGCGAAAGCGAAGGGCGCCTCCTTCTAAGGTTGGCCATCACTAAGAAGAGTATCTGTTCTTCTTTGTCAGAGGCATCTATTGCCAACTGTCCTGCCGCGTTGGATTGGTTGACCTGCGCGATCACAGCACCGAGCGCAGACTGCCCATTCTCAACCGGCATCGCCGGATCAGCGCCAGCTTCCAGAAGCCTCTTAGCCTGCTCCGCGTCTTTGTTGCTGACTGCGACTATGAGCTTCTCCGCTAGCTTCTTCGGCGTCGGGCGACACCCACAAAAGAAAGTTATAGCCAATAAGAGAACTACCACCGTCCGATCAGCAGGTGTCCTCACTGGGCGTCCCTAGTCTGAGCGACGACAGAATAACACTATGAGCAACTTCAAACGGCAAAGAGCAGGATGAAATGACCGCCATAGATTCCGGCGAAGGCTCTCACCCTATACGCCGACTCCGATCGCCGCCGCCAGCGTCTCGCCGATCGCGGCCGGCGATTTCGCCACGCGAATCCCGGCTGCCTCCAGCGCTATGATCTTCTCTGCGGCCGTGCCTTTGCCGCCAGAGATGATCGCTCCGGCGTGGCCCATGCGGCGGCCGGGAGGTGCGGTCTGCCCGGCAATGAAACCCACGACCGGCTTCTTCATGTGAGCCTTTACGAATTCCGCCGCGGTCTCCTCGGCGTTGCCGCCGATCTCTCCGATCATCACGACAGCTTCGGTCTCGGGATCACGATTAAACAGGTCGAGGGCATCCAGAAAGTTCGTTCCGATAATTGGATCGCCACCGATGCCAATCGCGGTGGACTGCCCGATGCCGCGCTGGGTGAGCTGATGAACCGCTTCGTAGGTCAGCGTGCCCGAGCGTGAAACGATGCCGACTGGTCCTTCTTTGTGAATCGAAGCGGGCATGATGCCGATCTTGCACTTGCCCGGGGAGATGATTCCCGGGCAGTTGGGCCCAATCAGGCGCGAGCGCCGGTTCTGCAGAAATTCCCACGCCTTCACCATGTCGAGCGTCGGAATGCCCTCGGTGATGCAGACGATGAGATCGATCTCTGCGTCGGCCGCTTCCATGATGGCATCGGCGGCGAACGGCGGCGGCACAAAAATCACGGTGGCATTGGCGCCAGTCTTGTCGGCCGCTTCCTGTACGGTGTTGAAAATCGGCCAGCCCTCATGCGTGGTGCCGCCCTTGCCCGGCGTCACGCCGCCGACAATCTGTGTGCCGTAAGCGGCGGCGGCTTTCGCATGAAACGTTCCTTCGCGTCCGGTAAGGCCCTGCACCAGGACCCGCGTCTTCTTATCAACTAAGATTGCCATATAAAATTTCCTCACTTCTTCTGATCGCCACAGCGTGATACCAAATGCATTGTCATCCCGAGCGAAGCGAGGGACCTAGGTCTTTGCCTGCACCATTCTGGTCGCCGCCACGGGCGAAACACCCAGATCCCTCGCTTCGCTCGGGATGACAGCGCGCAATGTCTACCGCCATTCCGTGACGCCGAGAGTGCCCTTGGCCGCGGCCACGACTTTGTCGGCCGCGTTCTTCATGCTGTCCGCGACAATGAAATTCAGTCCTGAATCCGTCAGGATTTTCTTGCCCTCTTCCACGTTCGTGCCTTCCAGCCGCAGCACGATCGGCAGCTTGATGTTGGTCTTGCGCGCGGCCTCGACCACGCCCGTCGCCAGCATGTCCACGCGCAGGATGCCGCCAAAAATATTGATCAGCACGGCTTTCACGTTCTGGTCGCTGAGCAGGATCTCGAACGCGTGCGCTACCTGCTCGGCGTTTGCGCTTCCGCCCACGTCGAGGAAGTTCGCAGGCATGCCGCCGGCGTACTTGATGATGTCCATGGTCGCCATCGCCAGTCCGGCGCCGTTGACCATGCAGCCCACATTCCCGTCGAGCTTGATGTAGTTGAGGCTGTACTTCGACGCCTCGACTTCCAGCGGATCCTCTTCCGTAATGTCGCGCAACTCCCGCAGGTCGGGATGGCGGAATAGCGCGTTATCGTCGAAGTTAATCTTGGCGTCGAGCGCGAACAGGCGTCCGTCGGTGGTGGTGATGAACGGATTAATCTCGAGCAAGGAAGCATCCGTTTCGAGAAAGGCCTTGTAAAGGCTGGTCAGAAACTGTACCGCGGGATTGATCTGCTGCGCCTTCAGCCCCAGTTTGAAGGCGATCTTGCGGGCCTGAAAGGCCTCCAGGCCCATGCCGGGATCGATGTGCTGCTTCAGAATCGCGTCCGGATTCTCGGCCGCAACCTGCTCGATCTCCATTCCGCCCGCTGCCGAGGCCATAAACACCGGCTTACCCTCGGCGCGGTCCACCAGAATGCCCAGGTAAAGTTCCTTTTCGATGGGCAGCGTTTCTTCGATCAACAGGCGCCGCACGATGCGGCCTTCTGGCCCGGTCTGGTGCGTGACCAGCTTCATGCCCAGCATTTTTGCGGCGAGATCGCCGGCCTCATTGACCGACTTGGCGATCTTGACGCCGCCGCCCTTGCCGCGGCCTCCGGCGTGAATCTGCGCCTTGACCACGACTCCGGTCGCGCCGGAACCGAAAAGTTCCCTGGCGACAGATTCGGCCTCGTCGCGCGAGTCGGCCATCGCCCCGCGCGGGACAGTTACACCATATTTCTTAAGGACTGCCTTTGCCTGATACTCATGAATTTTCATAAAAGAAGCTCGTCAGTAAGAATCGGAAGGACCTTGCTTGCGGCGTCGCACTGCGGGCAGCAAACCTTTAATTTTATAGAAGGGAAGTACCTTAGGGCAAACGATACGCAGTGGCGAAACTCGTCCCGCGGATTCGGTAGCGCGGACGCCAGCGGACAACTGTCATGGCGGGCGCCGCTTAGCCCTTCGCTGAAAGCGGCACCCGCCATGCGCTCGAATCACCGCCTCTTATGCGGCGGTTTTTGTCTTGGGCGCTGAGGTCTGACTCTTGACAGAAGGTTTTGCCAGGAACTTCACCAGCGCGCTGTTGACTTCTTCGGCGAAAGTCCAAGCAATGTTGTGCGGGCCATCTTTGATTGTGACGAGTCCCGCGCCGTTGACCAGCTTGGCCGTGCGCTGCCCCGCGGCCGAGAAGGGCACGATGCGGTCCGCGTCGCCGTGAATCACCAGTGTCGGGACATCGATTTTGGCCACATCTTTGCGGAAATCTTCGTGCCACGCGGGAACGCAGGCGAGGCTGGCCGTCGCGGAAGCACTGGCGGCGACGTTCCAGCTTGCCTGCGCTGCTTGTTCGCTGACGCGCTTTCCGAGATAGACATCAGCGTTGTAGAAATCCTTGAAAAACGCGGTGAAGAACGCGTAACGGTCAGCTGTGACCGCTTTCTCGATTCCTTCAAACACGCTGGCGTCAACCCCCTCGGGGTTGTCATCCGTCTTGAGCAGAAATGGCGGAACGCCTGAGATAATCACGGCTTTGCTGACATCTTCCGATCCGAACTTTCCGATGTAGCGCGCAACCTCTCCGCCGCCCATGGAGAATCCGACCAAGGCAAAGTCCCGCAGCTTCAGATGAGTGACGAGTTTGTGCAAGTCTTCGGCGAAAGTGTCGTAGTTGTAGCCGGTAGTCGGCTGGCTGGACTGCCCGAATCCGCGGCGATCGTAGGCGATGACGCGATAGCCCGCGGCGAGAAGCACCGGAACCTGCTTTTCCCAGGACGCGCTATTGAGAGGATAACCATGGATCAGAACCACGGGCTGGCCTGAACCGTGATCTTCGTAGTAGAGGCTGATCGAACCGGAATTTTCTCTTCCCACATCAACGTAAGGCATGGAGAACCTCCTTTTGTGGTTTTCTTTTTTTTCCCAGAAATGAAGTGGTATACGAACGGCTTGCTCCTGCAGTAGATTGCTGAGGAGCTTTCAAGGATTCACTTTGAGCTGCTTTCGCGGTCAAGGGCGGGGATCCGGCTCAACATCACGAAATTGCACCTGATTTGGTGCAGGCTAAAGCTCGAGGCCATCTGATCATCCGCGAGTCCTGATCCTGCTAGACTCGTGCGTTTGGAGGTGGAACGTGCCAGGCGTTTATCTACTTTCGGCGGTGCGGACTCCGATCGGGAAATTTGGCGGGTCGCTCGGGTCGCTGACTGCGGCGGACATGGGAGTAGTGGTGGCGAAGGCGGCGATGGAGCGGGCCGGGGTGCAGCCGGAGCAGGTCGAAGAGACCATCTTCGGCAACGCGCGGCAGGCGGGGGGCGGGCCGAATCCGGCGCGGCAGATTTCGGTGCGCAGCGGCGTTCCTGAGACAGTGCCCGCGTTCACGGTGAACAAAGCCTGCGCGTCGGGGATGAAGGCGATCGCACTGGCGTATCAGGCGATTGTTCTGGGCGAGGCGAGTTGCATTCTGGCGGGCGGCACGGAGTCCATGTCGCGGCTTCCTTATTATCTCGACGGCGCGCGCTGGGGATACCGGCTAGGGCATCAGGAACTGGTGGATGGCATGTATCGCGACGGATTTTTCTGTCCGCTGGCGAAGATGGTGATGGGCGAAACGGCGGAGGTGCTGGCCGAGCAGTACAAGATCACCCGCGAGGAACAGGACGAGTATGCGCTGATGTCGCAGACGCGTGCGGCGCGGGCGATTGCGGCGGGGCGGTTCGAGGCGGAACTGGTCCCGGTTACGCTGGAAGGGAAAAAAGGACCAACCACGTTTGCGCGCGATGAGCATCCCTTCGCCGAGGCGAGCCCGGAAAAGCTGGCAAAGCTGCCGCCGGTGTTTTCGAAAACCGGGACAATTACGGCGGGGAATTCTTCCGGCATCACCGACGGGGCGGCGGCGGTGGTGGTGGCCAGCGAACATTTCGTGAAGCAGAACAATCTGAAGCCGCTGGCGCGAATCGCGGCGGTCACTTCCGCGGCCGTGGATCCGCGGACCATGGGAATTGGTCCGGTTCCCGCGCTGCGCAAGCTGGATGAGAAACACGGTCTCAGGCTGCACGACTTCGGGCTGATCGAGTTGAACGAAGCCTTTGCCGCGCAGGTACTGGCCTGCGATCGTGAGCTGAATTTCAATCGCGAACGGCTCAACGTGAATGGCGGAGCGATCGCGCTCGGGCATCCCATTGGCTGCACCGGGACGCGCATCACGGTCACGCTGCTGCACGAAATGCTGAAACGGAATACCAGGCGCGGCGTGGCCACGCTGTGCGTGAGCGGCGGCATGGGAATGGCGCTGGCGCTGGAAAACGTGGTGTGAACGTGTCTGCGTGGTTCCGAAGAAAAGCACTTAACCGCAGAGTGCGCCGCTTGCAGCGCGAAGGCACTGAGGCTTTCGGAGCACCGGGACTTCTGCTATCCTTCCCCAACCAATCTGTGGGGCGGCGTCTGCGGACGCCGAATTGAGAGGAGGCCTTTTGTGCTGCGAATCACCGTTCGTCTGTGCTGCATATTCATGCTGGGGCTGAGCACACTCGTGCTGGCGCAAGACTTTTCTGCCGATGTCGTCAACGAGAAATCTGACAATTCAGGGTTGAAGAAGGTTTACGCGACTAAGGACAAGATTCGGTTTGAAGTCCAGGCCCGGAATGCTGCGATGGGACCCAGCGCTTTCATTCTCGACGAATCGCAAATGAAATACATCGTGATTATGGCGGAGCGGCACATGTACATGGACGCGCCGCCCATGATGGTCCGGCCGATCATTGACAAGTTCTGGCGTGTCAACGACGTCAACGATGCCTGCCCGGCGTGGAAGAAAGTCGCCGAGGAGTCCGGAACCTACAAGAACTGGGGCGGTTGCACAAAGGTGGGCAGCGAGACCCTGAACGGACGCAGCACCGTGAAATACGAAGGCGTGTCGAACAAGGGTGAGAGAGGCTATATCTGGGTAGACACGAAACTTCACTGTGTCGTCAAAACGGACAGCCTGAACGGCGGGATCGAACTGCGCAACATCCAGGAAGGGGCGCAACCTGCGAATCTGTTCGAGATTCCGGCGGGCTATACCAAGTTCGACATGGGCAGCATGATGCAACGCCCACAATAAAGGCGAACGACAAACCACCCGACGACCACGAAGGAGGGCTCGGCTGCCGCGTTGCGTGGGGAAAATCGTCCCACTATACTTTCTGCAGCGATTTTCTGGCGCCTCCGGAGCAGCGATGTCCTTAACCGCGGTGATCGTGGACGACGAACAGTTGGCCCGCGACGAACTCGCCTATTTGCTGAAGAATACGGGTGACGTGGACGTTGTGGCCCAAGGCAAGAACGGGCTGGAAGCGGTCCACCTGATCAAGGAGCACAATCCGGATCTGGTTTTTCTGGACGTGCAGATGCCCGGGCTCGACGGCTTTGGAGTGATCAAGAAACTGCTCGAGAAGAAGCTTCCCCTGCCCAAGATTGTCTTCGCCACAGCGTTCAATCAGTATGCGGTGAAAGCGTTCGAAGTGAACGCAGTGGACTATCTGCTGAAGCCTTTCGACAAGAAGCGCGTGGCCCAATCCGTCCAGAAGGCAAAAGCGCAGCACGAAGCCGGCGCCCTGCCTACCGAAAAAATTGACGCGCTGGTGCGGATGATCGAAGCGCAGAAGCAGCCCGCCTCCAAGATCCTGCTGAAAGCTCTGGGGCGCATGTTTCTGGTGGATCAGAGGGACATCTGTTACGCGTGGATTGAAGATGGCGTGATCTCGGTGGTGACTGGCGGGCCCAACAGCATGGAAGGACAGTCGAACTGCCGCACGCTCGAAGAACTGCTGGCCAGCTTAGACGCGAATCTTTTCTGGCGGGCCCATCGCTCCTATCTGGTCAACATCAACCGCATTCGCGAAGTCGTTCCCTGGTTCAAGAGTTCCTACCAGTTGCGCATGGACGACAAGAAGCAGAGCGAGATTCCGGTCAGCCGGGCCCAGACCAAGCGCTTGCGCGAGCTGTTCGGACTCTGAGCTTGCGTTTCCGTCGCGCCCAGCATGCAAAGCGGCGTGGCCAGCTCCGGCATTCGCATCTTGCGGTGGTGACGATCGGGCGTATTTCTCCACTTTCTCCACCAGCCCGAACAGATCGTTAATCAACGTTCCCGTATACATCCAAACTTTCTGCTCGGAGGACCAGTGGAACGGAGTCAGAACGGCTCCGGAGGGCGGCCGAGAGAGAGAAGCACCGCCCTCCGGTCCCAGGGGGAAGGTCAAACCGCCAAGGCCTCCAGCGCCTGGCGGTCACGGATCACTAAAGTTGGTCCGTCCAAGTGAACCAAGTGTCTTCTCCGCAGATCGCTCAAGAGCCGGGTTACAGTCTCACGGGACGAGCCGATGCGCTGCGCCATCTCTTCGTGGGTCATGAAGGAATGGACACGAGTTGGGCTAGCTCCCAGGTCCTGGGCCTGCGATTGCGACAGCAGAAGTCTGGCCAGCTTGCCTGCCGACGAACGGGTGAGCACCAGGTCGTGGATGTCGCGATACGCCGAGTGAAAGTCGCGGCTCAAACATTGGGCGGCGCGCAGGCCGACTTCACTGCGATCCTGCATCAGTTCCAGCAGGTGCCTGCGGTCCACGAAGTTCAACTGGCAGGGAGTGGCGGTCTCGGCGGTGGTCTCATAACAGATGTCTGAAATCGCGGCGCTGAGGCCGAGGGCCTCCCCGGCTTCCGCAGTCTTAAGGATGAGAATCTTGCCTTCGCGCGAGGTGGTGGAGAGGTTCACTTTGCCGGAGCAGAGGATGAACATCCCGCGGGGACGCTGGCCCTCCACAAACAAAATGGCCCCAGCCGGCAAGGTGCTCTTGTGACTGATTTGGTCCAGAGACAACAGGGCCGGATGGGAGAAGCCGCAAAAAAAGTCAGGGCGGGCGCTGGGGCATTCGGTGCAGTTTTCGACAATGTTCAGTCCGTAGGGGGCCTTCATATCGGGTTCTCCGTGGGAAGCTCGTTTGGGTTTGGCGGAGTATGTCGGGGCAGCGTTCAGCCCGATTCCGCACAGATGGCGGGAAGCGGAAAGCAAGGCGAGAGCGTGGGCGCGAGTCTCGCTGTTCGTACTTTGAGCAGCCGAGATCAGTTCCCACGCGGCGCTTGGGTCTTCCCGCAGTTCCCATTCCACATGGCAAGCAAACAGGTAGAGCGCGTCGATTTCGGGCGCGCGCACATCGGAAGCCGGGGGAGGGCCGGCCGCAACGGCGGTGGGCGCGTCAGTGCGCAGCGTCTCATCGCGCGCGGAAATAGTACATCCCGGCAGGGAATGGATATAGTCGCGTGCCGGACGGCAACGCTGTGGCTTGGGCACCGCCGCCGGCAGGCAAAGAGCGCGGGAAACAATCCCAGATTCTAGAGGCCGACTTTTGCTGGTTGCGAACACGGTTTCGAGTCCACAGGGCTCGCACGGTGCGCCGGGTCTTGATGGAACGGGGGGAGGCTTGCGACCGTCTTCGCGAGTGGGCGGGACCCGAGACCGGCCAGAGGCGAAGCAGCAGGTTGAGTTTGCACGCCGAGTTCCAAAATGGCAGTGAAGGGTAGAGTAAGAAAAAGTCCCCGTTTGGAACGGATTTCGAAACAGAACCAACATCGCCTGTTTCGGAACACTGCCGAAAACTCGGCAAACTGCCGATTAGCCGTCAGCCACGGTGGATGTGGGACTGCGCCGCATCCGAGGGGCGCCTAGAGCTTGGGGTCGGAGTAGTCCTGGCGTGTGATTTTTAGGCGCTGCATCTTGGATTGCAGGGTAGTGCGTTTCAAGCCCAGGCGGCGCGCGGCGCCCGACAGGACGCCATTAGCTTCGCGCAGCACGCGGATGATGTGTTCGCGTTCCGCCTTGTCGAGCGTGTGGTCTGGCTCACGAGCGAGTGGCGGCTTCTCGGCATGCAGTTCCGGAAGCGGAACCCGCAGGGCCCTACCCTCGCTGAGAATCACGGATCGTTCCATTAGGTTCTCGAGTTCACGTATGTTGCCCGGCCAGGACCATTCCACTAGAGCCTGCATCGTCTCTTTGGGAACAGTTTCGATGTGGCGATCCATGAGAGAAGCAAACTTGCGGACGAAGTAGCCAACGAGCAAGGGGATGTCGTCGCGCCGTTCGCGCAGCGGTGGGACGCGAATGGGAAACACATTGAGGCGGTAAAAGAGGTCACTCCGAAAGTGGCGCTCGGCCACGCTGCGGGCCAAATCGCGGTTGGTGGCCGCGATCAGACGCAGGTTGACCTTGATGGTGCGCGTGCTGCCGAGACGCTCGAACTCCTGGTCCTGGAGCACGCGCAGGAGCTTGGGCTGCAGCTCAAGCGGGATTTCACCGACCTCGTCGAGGAATAAGGTACAGCCGTCGGCCATTTCTATGCGTCCGATCTTGCGGGCGACAGCACTGGTGAAGGCTCCCTTCTCGTAGCCGAACAACTCGCTTTCCAGCAAACCTGTGGGAATGGCAGCACAGTTGACCTTGATGAAGCTCTGGGCGTGCCGGCGGCTCAGCTGGTGAATGGCGCGGGCGACGAGTTCCTTGCCGGTTCCGGTTTCTCCCAGAATCAGGACCGTGGCGGTACTGGCGGCGACAATGGACACTTGATCGAGCACCTGCTTGAGCGCGGGACTCTCACCCACGATTTCCGTCAGGGGGCCATAAGAGCGAGGCTCGCCTTCCAGATACCTTCTCTCTTCGCCCAAGCGTTGTTGCAGGGCGTTGATCTCGGCGGCAGCGCGCTGGTTCTCGATAACAACGGCAAGCAGGGCGGCGACCTGGTTGAGCAGCGTCAGATCGTCGGGCTGAAACGCGTCTTTGCGCGTGCTGCCGAGGACCAGGACGCCCAGCGGAGCCTTCGGCCGGAGAAGTGGAACGCAACAGAGAGACCGCATGCCTTCCGCCAGAAACTTTTCTGCGATCTCGGCGTCGAAACGCTGCAGCTGTTCGCTGGAAAGGATCAAAGCGGCGCGCTGTTGCAGGCTCCGGCCACCGGGACTGTTATCCGCGCTGATGGGAACGGCTGCCAGCAGCCCCTTGCCCAGAGGAAAGTCCTCCGCCTGCCGAACCAGAAGTCCGCTGCTGGCGTCATGCAACTCGAATCCGGCATATTCGTGATGCAGAACGCGCCGAATGCGGGCCGAAATCGTGGGGAAGACCTGCGGAACGTCCCAGTTCGACGCGAGGATACTGCTCACTTCCACCAGCATCTGCAACCGCTCCATCTGATTCCGTAGACTCCCGGTAAGGTGGTGGAGCGAGTCTTCCAGTCTCTTCTGCTCAGTAATGTCGAGCACCACACAGCCGACCCGTGCCACGGCGCCGTTTCCATCTCGGATGGGGAGGTAGTGCACGATCCAGTGCCCAGCGTCGCCTCTCGCAGGGGACTTGCGGGGCGCCTGAAAGGCTATCGGCTCCCGGTAGAGAGGGCGCGCCAGAAGTTAGGTTCGACCTGATCAGAGAACTCGCCGAGGACTTCGCGCGCCGTCTTGCCCAGGTGATCAGGCGCAGGTGCGCCGTTCATTGTCGCCAGCGTGTTATTAATAGCGAGATAGCGGGACTCAAAATCCAGGATGCATAGTCCCACAGTGGACGAGGCGAAGTAGCCGCCGAGCAACTTCTCCAGGTCAGACAGATCTCCAGCGAACGGAATCGACTTGCCCCCACCGGGAGAGTCATCCGGCATGACGGGGCCTCGGGCTGCGGAGCTGGATTGCCAGTTTCAATCCCCCGCCGCAGCCATTCGCCAGAATCGAAGGTGGGGAAGTGAATCCGATGGAACGGCAACGGATAGCCGCTTGGGAGTGCTGAACCCGATTGCGAAAGTGGTCGCCTGCGTTGCAGCGGGGAAACAAAACCGCGGCCCCACCTGTAACTGGCGTGCGGCACAACAACGTGGTTTTCAAGCGTGGCGCGCTTCCGGAGTACACACCTTGCCTTTCCTCAAGGCGGACCTATCCGTTCAGCTAGAAACTTGCGGCCATTGTATGCAGGTAGTCAAGTAAATAGAGCTCCTTCTGGATTCCTGTTCGGTTTTTGTAACAAACTGGAACAATGTTCGAGACCGGGCGGTCGGTGGCGGACTCGCGAGGACCGCCGAAGGGACGAGCGGGGCAGACTATAATTCTGATGTGGCCCGAGGGTGGGAAAGCAAATCTGTGGAGGCGCAGCAGGCCGAGGCTGGCGAGAAAAAGCCGCCGGCCCGGCCTCCACTGACCGCCGAGGAGGCCGCGCGCTGGCGGGAAATAGAGAACCTGCGGCTCGCACGCCAGAGCGTGCTGCAACAGATGGGAGCGAGCCCGAATCCCCGGCACCGCAAGCTGCTGGACGACGCGCTCGCCGATCTGGACGAAAAGCTGAAAAAGCTGACCTCAGACCTCGGACCTCAGACCTCAGACCCGGTCTGATGTCCGAGGTCCGAGGTCTGAGGTCTGAAGTCCGAGGTCTGACGCGTATAATGATCGCTTTATGACAGCCTACGTTTACGTCTCTCTCAAGAAGAGCGTTCTCGACCCCCAGGGCAAGACGATCCAGGGCGCATTGAACAAGATGGGATATAAGGGTCTGGAGAGCGTTCGCCAGGGAAAGTATTTCGAGATCACGCTCGACCAGGGAATCTCTCGTGAAGAGGCCCAATCCGAGGTCGAGCGGATCGCCCGCGAAGTGCTGACCAACCCCGTGATCGAAGAGTTCCGATTCTCTCTCGCGGAGTAAGAAATCGAAGGAACTATCCCCCTGAGGCTTTCCTATGTGTGGCATTGTCGGCTATGTCGGGAAGAAGAGTGTCGTTCCCATCATCCTCGAGGGACTGCGGCGGCTGGAGTATCGCGGCTACGATTCGGCAGGAATCGCGGTGGCCGGTAGCGGGGAAGGACTTCAGGTGCGGCGAGCCGAGGGCAAGCTGCGCAATCTGGAGGAGGCCATCCGCCAGAAGCCTCTCGACGGCACCTATGGTATCGGGCACACACGCTGGGCCACCCACGGACGCCCCACCGAAGAAAATGCCCATCCCCATCGCGATTGTACGGGCAGGATCGTGGTCGTACACAACGGGATTGTCGAAAACTACCTCAGCCTGAAGAAGAACCTGATCGCGGAAGGGCACAGGTTCACCACCGAGACCGACACCGAAATCATCGCGCATCTGGTGGAGAAATATTCCGTCGACCCGGCAACCGGCCGCCATCAGTCGCTGGAAGACGCGGTGCGGCAGACAGTCAAACAGCTCAGTGGCGTGTTCGCGCTGGCGGTGATCTCAAGCCAGGAGCCCAACAAGATCGTGGCCGCGCGCAACGGGCCACCGGCGGTGATTGGCTTGGGCAATGACGAATATTTTGTGGCCTCCGACGTGCCCGCCATCCTGTATCACACGCGTGACATCGTCTTTCTGGCGGACGGCGATCTGGCAGTGGTGACCCCGGACGGCGTGCAGCTCTCCGATTTTGACGGAAGGCCCATTCAGCGCCAGGTGCAGCATGTAACCTGGGACCCCATCATGGCGGAAAAAGGCGGCTTCAAACACTTCATGCTCAAAGAGATTTACGAGCAGCCGCGCGCCGTGCGCGATACAACGCTGGGGCGCGTTTCGCAGGACACAGGGCACATTTTTCTGGACCAGATGGAAATCAGCGAGGCGGAATTCCGCGCCGCCACAAAGATCAACATCATCGCCTGCGGAACCAGTTGGCACGCGGGGCTGGCGGGCAAATTCATGATTGAGGCGCTGGCGCGCGTCCCGGCCGAGGTGGACTACGCCAGCGAGTGGCGTTACCGCAATCCGATCGTTGATCCGGACAACATTACGCTGGTGATTTCGCAGTCGGGGGAAACGGCAGACACCATCGCCGCCCAGCGCGAAGCGAAGGCGCGGGGATCGAAGACGCTGGCCATCTGCAACGTGGTCGGTTCCATGATCACCCGCGAGGCGGCGGGAACGATTTACACCCACGCCGGGCCGGAAATCGGCGTGGCTTCGACCAAGGCTTTTACTGCTCAACTTACTGCCCTGTACGTCTTCGCTATGTATCTGGCGCAGGCGCGCGGCGTGATGAGCAGCGACCAGGCCCGCGCCGCGATGCAGGAACTGATGCGCATTCCAGCAAAACTGGAGCAGATTCTTACTCACGACGAAGCCTGCGATGAATTGGCCAAGCATTATCAGAAGGTGCATGATTTTCTGTTTCTGGGACGCGGGATTCACTATCCCATCGCGCTCGAAGGCGCGCTCAAACTGAAAGAGATTTCCTACATTCACGCCGAAGGATATCCGGCGGGCGAGATGAAGCACGGGCCGAACGCGCTGATTGATGAGAACCTGCCGGTGGTGGTCATTGCCACCCGGGACGGAAACAGCCCGGGATCCATGCTGCGCTACGAGAAAACCATCTCAAATTTGAAAGAAGTAAAGGCCCGGTCGGGAGTGGTGATCGCGCTGGCCACGGAAGGCGATGAAGAAATTAAGGAAGCGGCAGATCACGTCCTGTACGTTCCGGACGCGCCGGAAGAATTGTCACCGATCCTGGAGATCGTCCCCCTGCAGTTGCTCGCCTATCACATTGCAGTGCGGCGCGGCTGCGATGTGGACCAGCCGCGCAACCTGGCGAAGTCGGTCACGGTCGAGTAGAGGCCGGCTTAGCGAATGGGCAGCGCGTACATGAGGCCGCCTTGCGTCCAGAGGTTGTTGGCGCCACGGGGCAGTTTCATCACTGACCCTGAACCGAGATCGCGCTCGTACATCTCGCCATAATTGCCCACGGCTTCGATGACGCGGGCAGCCCAGGCATCGTCGAGTCCGATCAGTTGTCCGTAGCCGCGCTGCAGGCCAAGCAGGCGCCGGATCACAACGTCGTCGCTCTTCTTTATCTTCATCTCGGCGAGATTTGCCTGGGTGATACCGCTCTCCTCAGCTTGGATGAGAGCTTCGACGGTCCAGTTAACGATGGTGGCCCATTGCGGGTCGTCGAGGGTGTAGGCGGGCGCCAACGGATCTTTGGCGATCACGTCCGGCAGGATTTCAAAATCCTTGGCCACTCCCTTAAAACCGAGTCGCTCGTAGCCGAGTTGCGAAACATCGGCGGTGACGGCAGCGCAGTTGCGGGTGACTAAGGCCGCCTCCATCTCGCCTTCTTCCTGAAAAGGAAAGGGCAGAAACTTGATGTTCTCGCGCTGCATGTAACTTGTCAGTTGCATCTCGATCTCGGTGCCGCCGAGGAAACAGATTTTCTTGCCCGCCATGTCCCTGGGGGAAGCGATGCCCATCGTCTTATTTACAAAAAAGGCCTGGTAGTCGTAGAAAATCGGACGGGCGAAGCCGAAACCCTTGTTGGCGGTATTGATGAAATTGGGGGATGCAGTGGCGAGCAGCGCGATCTCACCGGATTTGAGGGCTTTCAGGGCGTCCTGCTCGTCGCGGAACGACTTGATGGTGAAGTTGGCGTTGGGCCCGAGGACGGCAACGGCCACTGCCTTACAGATATCCACGTCGAGAACGACATGGTTGCCGTGCGCGTCTTGCGTGGAGTATTCGGGCTCCTCGATGTTGACTCCGCAGGCCAACGAAGCGGCGGCTTTGATTCGATCAAGAGTGGCCCCGGCGTAGGCCGTCGCGGTGGTTGCGATGGTCAGGCATGCAATTGAACACTGAAGCGCAAAAACTCTTCTCATCCGGGCTTTGTCCTTCCCCAGCAGTTGCTCAGCTTATAAGAATCCGGCGGCCGGATAAAGATCTGGCCGCCGGAGAAGGTTCGAGAGAAGTGGAGCGGCGGGCGGGACGCCCGTCCGTCCACGGCAAGGCGTTCACATCCGCTAGTTCGACGGCCAGCCGCCGAGGTACGGCGTTCCCTCGTTGGTGCTGGGACGGGGATTGACGTCCTGTGGGGCCGGATCGATCACTTTTCCGTGCTTCACGTCGGTTGGAACGATCCACAGCGCGCGGCAACCATTCCCACCGAAGTGGGGCAGGGCAAATGCCGACCGCGGAATTGTCGCGAACCAGCCTGGCAATGGCGGGAACAGACCTGCCAGGCGAAAATCGTCAAAAGCGGAGAACAGATCGCCGACGCCCGGGACGCCATCGTCAGCCGGCCCAAGGTAAGGCTGGCCGTAGGTCGCCTGGCCCAGAGCGCGAGCCGCCGCTTCGTCGGGAAGATCGGCCAGTGGAGTCAGGTTGAAGAGCTCGTCAATGAATTTGATGACCGAGCTGTGCTCGGCGGCTTCATGGGAAATTGCGTGCACCACGCCGTAGGGCGAGATCACGATCGTGGGAATGCGTGGACCCTGGCTGAGCGCAGCGCCGCTCGGATCCCAGGAACGAATATTCGGTTGCGTGTGATCGTAGAGGCCATCGCTTTCATCGTAAGTGATGATAATGGCGCTCTGCGACCAGTACGGGCTTCTGGCAATCGCGTTGATCTCGTCTCCCAGAAGGGCTTCGCTGATCTGCGCGTCGGAGTAGCCTGGGTGATCGTCATTGCCCGGGAAAGCCGCCTTGACCGCCGGGCTGGGCGAGCGAGGTACAAGGCTATCGAGGTTGTCGTATCCACCGCGGACGTAATAGACTCCGCCGCTTCCGGTGCCGGGGAGGGCTCTCGCGTTAAGGGCGGCGAAGAAGTCGCCGAGGCCCTTCAGGTGGGCCGCGGTTTCATTCGGATTGTTGGCCTCGTAGCCGAAATATTGCGGGGCATCGTGATGGGCGATATAGCTGGAATGGCTGGCTACCCCGCCAGTGTCGGTCGACTCGAGATCATAGCCTTCCTGGTACCAAGCCCAGGGCACTGGCCCATTCGGGCTAGCGGCGATCTTCTGGATATCCGCTTTCACGTCCAGGAGATCGAAGGCGGGGTTCGCGTCCGTAGAAGTGATGCTTTGAATCTGGTTGCCCATGAAAGAGAGCCCCAGACTGGCGTACGTCTGGTTGGAGGCCGGGTTGGTGCTGGGAGCGCTCCCGGATTCGGTAGGCTGTCGATTGCTTACGGTGGGGTCGAGAGCCGATCCCCAGAAGGGTTGTGGATCGCCGGTAACGGGCAGCGCTGTGTTCTTGGTGTCGACGTTGTTGCCCAACGAGGGATATTTGACCCACTGCGTCTCGCCCGACTGGCCAGCGAACAGGGAGAGAGCGTTGGGAGTCGAAGGCCCGATCACGGTGTCAAAGAAGTTATCGAACAGCGTGAAACGGTCCGCGTAGCTCCACAGAAATGGAACGGTGTCGCAGTCGATATGACTGACGACCAGTTCGCCCTTCTGCACCTGCTGCTCGGTGGGCAGCGGTCCGCTGTAACTGCACGTTCCTCCACTGCAGGTCAGGGTTCCAGACAGGCCTTCCTCGGTGAAGGCGTAGCGATCATTCTGAGCGACGTTGCTGGAATTCAGATCGAGTTTGGCGTCGATGGCCGTGTGACCGTGATTGACCGAGTCCGTGTCCTCGGGATAGAGGGGCGTCACCTGGCCATTGATGTTGGTGATCGACTGCGGCATCAGGAATGGGGAAATTGTGCCCACCGAGCCGTCCGTCAATACGATCGGCTGGACAAATCCAGGCGTCTTGCTGGCGGGCTGGGAGAATAGTCCCCGAGCGCCAGGGTAGGTGCCGAAGTGGAAGTCGAAGGAGCGGTTCTCCTGGAAGAGAACGAAGACATACTTGATTCTCTGTTGCAGCAGGGCGAGTTTCCTATTGTGGGGGAGAAACGACAGGGCCGCCGAGTCGCGCGTGTAGCGGGCGACTTCAGCGCTGGATCTGGGTGCGATTTCGACAAGTTTCTGGTGAGCAACAGTTTCGTCGCCTTTGGGGTCTTGGGCTAGCGTGGAGACTGGCTGCATTATCACTGCAGCGACCATCAACGAAGCACAACCGGACTTCGCCCATTCTTTGATTTTCATTGTTTTTCCTTTCACGATGGAAAACTTGGAATCGTCTGGCTTTCGCCGGCTTACCCAGTCACCACCGCGAGAACGGTGGCGATTCGGCGAGGAGATGTCCCGTCCATCGAATCAGAGGAATGTGAAGTGCACTTTAACCTGATGTGAACAGTTGATGAAAATTCTGAAAAGACAAACTGCCCTGCAGGTGCGCGACCTCGCCCACCGGTGTGATGAGAATGATTGAACTCCCTGGGTAGGAAGAGTAGGAGACGAGCTATCTTGATCCCCCGGAGAGACGACACCGGGCTGAATCATTCCTTACTGCCGAGGAAGCGTTATTCCCAGCCGCACCAAGATAGCCGCCAGCGCTGCAAGCGCAGCTCCCCATACTGCGAAGGCCATCTCTACGACCCAAGGCGGTGCGGCCCCAACCCGCCGCAGCAGGAATGGCAGAAAATTCCACGTCGTGATGTGGACGTAATCCCACTGATCCCAAGTCATGGCGTCGGTGTTCAGTCCCCAGGCCTCCATTTTGCCGAGGGCAAAGGCGGCGATGTTTTTGAAGCGCAGCGCGATCACGAACGTAGGATGGCCGAACGTCTCCATCTGGTAAATCTCGAGCGGAAGCCAGAAGGCCAGCGATGCGATCTGAATGATGAGGCTGGCGGCAATCACGACGATGCCGGCGCGCCAAATCCATGGGCTGAGATTCGCGCGATACCGCACCAGCAGGGGAACGGCCAGGAACGCGGCCAGTTCTACCGCGGTGGAAACGTAGCGGTCGCCCCAGGCAAAGTCGCCAGCCCAATACGTGTAGCGCGCGTAGAAACTGATGTAGCCGATGAGGAGCAGAAACGAAGTCACGGCGTACGTTCGAACTTCGGCGCCCAGGCGCTTCCAGAGCAGTACCACGAGTACGAGAGCGAGTATCAGAAGTGGATCGAACAGAAGGATGGATTTTTCGGGTTGGAAGAGCGCGCCGAAGAAGCCTTCGTGGAACGGCGTGCTCCAGGGAAAATTCGCGGGCAGGGTCGGGTCTTTCAACCGCTCCTCTTTCGCAAATAACGGGAGATAAGTCTGAGTCCACGTCCCGAAGCGATAAAAGTGGTAACCGCGTTCAACCGCCATGAAGAAGCCATAGACCGGAGCCGCGATCTTGCAGTACGCCAGGAGACGCTGCCACAGCGCACGTCCGCGCACCGGCTCGAACCACAGCCCGGCCAGCACGAGAACTCCTCCGGCTATCAGGTCGAGACCGGTGGTCAGGCGAGTCAGCAGGTTGAGGCCGAACGCGGCCGTGCCGATGAGGAGTGCCCGGCGGCTGCCGGTTTGCAACCATTCATATTCAAACGAGAATCCCACCAGGGTCAGAAGCATGATGTAGTTGTTCTCCGTCATGTTCTGGGTGTAGTGCAGGTGGGTGGTGCAGAAGAGCAGCGCCAGAACACCCGTGACGGCTTCCTTCATGCCAAACCGCAACTGGCGCAGCAGGCGGAACGCAATCAGCGCGGTCAGGACATTCACCAGAATGCTGGTGCTGTAGCTGACCACGATGCTGCGGACCCCAGGGTCGTCCTCATATTCGGAGAAGATCTGCCAATGGGAGATCCAGGTCCCCACCAGGTCAGCGGGCAGCATCAGCAGCGATTGGCCGATGCCATACTGGCTGTAGATCCGGCCACCCCGGCCGCGCAGCCCGAACTCAGGATAGTCGCCGGGCAGTACGTGAGGCGCCGAGGTCCAGAGCCAGTGCGTAGTCTGCAGACGGTGCGTGGTGTCGGCCGTGCCTAGTTCGCCGGACTGCACGACGAAAGCGAGCAGGCCCGCCGTCAGGCAGAGAAGAAAAAGAGGATCCCGAAACCACCGAGCCAGGCGCGATGTCATCAGTTTCGATGGTAACAAAACCGGCGGCGGACCTCAGACCTCGGGATTCGGACGCCAGCCCTTTGTACTTCGGTGCGGGGTTGATCGCCTTGCTGAAGTCGCCGGTTTGCGCTCTGGTTTGCGCGAAATGGGGCCGAGGTTCCAGGTTGAGGTCCGAGGCCTAGTTTCAGCATCCTCTTCTCTCGTCACGGCATCTAAACCTTGACAACGATCCACTCAAGTCCTATCATGTGCTTGATATAAAAGCACTTGACAGCAATAATCTATAGTAGGCAAAGGACTTATCAAGTTTAGGAGGAGCATTTTATGGGCAAGATTATCGGAATTGACCTGGGGACGACCAATTCCTGCGTGGCGGTCATGGAGGGCGGTGAGCCCAAAGTGATTCCCAACGAAGAAGGAGGGCGCACCACGCCTTCCGTGGTCGGCTTCACCAAGACCGGAGAACGGCTGGTGGGGCAGGTGGCGAAGCGGCAGGCCATCACGAATCCCGAAAACACCGTGTATTCGATCAAGCGGTTTATGGGACGCCGCTTCGACGAAGTCAGCGAAGAAATGAAGATGGTTCCATTCAAAGTCGTGCAGTCGGGCGACCACGTCGCGGTGCTCGCGCAGGGCAAGGAGTACACGCCGCCGCAGATTTCGGCGCTGATCCTGCAAAAGCTGAAGAAGGCGGCGGAAGACTATCTCGGCGAGAAGGTGACCGAGGCGGTCATCACCGTACCTGCGTACTTCAACGACGCGCAGCGGCAGGCCACCAAAGACGCCGGGCAGATCGCCGGGCTGGAAGTGAAGCGCATCATCAACGAGCCGACGGCCGCGGCTCTCGCCTATGGTCTCGACAAAGGTAAAGACGAGACCATCGCCGTGTACGACTTTGGCGGCGGCACGTTCGATATTTCGATTCTGGAAGTGGGCGAAGGCGTGATTGAAGTCAAGGCCACCAACGGCGATACGCACTTGGGCGGAGACAACCTCGACCAGCGGATCGTGGATTGGCTCATTGATGAGTTCAAGAAGGACGAAGGCCTCGACCTGCGCGGCAAGGGCAACGAGATGGCCCTGCAGCGTCTGCGCGACGCGGCCGAGCGGGCCAAGATCGAACTTTCGACCACCATGGAGCACGAAATCAACCTGCCCTTCATCACCGCGGATGCAAGCGGCCCCAAGCACCTGGTCAAGAAGCTGACCCGGGCCAAGCTCGAAGGCATGGTGGAAGACATCATTCAGCGCTCGGCGGGTCCGTGCAAGCAGTGCCTGAAGGATGCGGGGATGGACGCCAGCAAGATTAACGAAGTCGTGTTGGTTGGCGGGCAGACGCGCATGCCGCGCATCCAGCAACTGGTGAAAGAACTGTTTGGACGCGAAGGCCATAAGGGCGTAAACCCCGACGAAGTGGTCGCGGTGGGTGCGGCAATCCAGGGCGGCGTGCTGGGCGGCGAAGTGAAGGATCTGCTGCTGCTCGACGTGACTCCGCTGTCGCTGGCGATTGAGACGCTGGGCGGGGTGGCGACGCCGATGATCCCGCGCAATACGACGATTCCTACTAAGAAAACGGAGACGTTCTCGACCGCGGCCGACAGCCAGACTTCGGTTGAAGTCCACGTCCTGCAGGGCGAGCGTCCCATGGCGGCGCAGAACCGGACGCTGGGCAAGTTCCACCTGACCGGGATTCCTCCGGCTCCGCGCGGCGTGCCGCAGATCGAAGTGACGTTCGACATTGACGCCAACGGCATCCTGAACGTGACCGCGAAAGATATGGCCACGCAAAAGGACCAGAAGATTACCATCACGTCGTCTTCCGGATTGTCCAAGGAAGAAGTCGAGCGCATGGCCAAGGAAGCCGACGCGCACGCGGCTGAAGACAAGGCGCAGCGGGACTCGATCGAAGCCAAGAACCAGCTCGACTCGATGGTTTACAACATCGAGAAGATGCTGAAGGAGCAGGGCGACAAGATCTCCGGCTCCGAACGTGGCGACGTTGAAAACGCCCTGGCCGACGCCAAGAAGGCCCTGGAGTCGAACGACAAGGCCACCATGGACAAGGCCCGCGAGAAGTTGACCCAGGCTTCGCACAAGCTGGCCGAGCAGATGTACAAGGCGGCGCAGGCACAGCCGGGGCCGCAAGCAGGTCCGGGGCCGGGCGCTGGGCCGACGCCGGGTGCGGGCGGCGGCGACGGTCAGGCCAAGAAGAAAGACGAAGGCGTGATCGACGCCGAGTACGTGGATGTAGAAGACAAGAAGTAAGCTGTCAGCCCTCAGCCGTCAGCTTTCAGCTTGAACCGTGTGGCGCGGGCACTCTTGCCCGCGTCATACGTTTGCAGCTTCGTCCAGAAGTAGGGGAGGAATTGAATTGGATTTCCAGGTGAATGGGGAAACGTATTTCTTGAGCCTCGCCGAGGACGAAAAGCGATGGCTCGTTCTTGTGTCTACTGCGACGGGGACGCGGCCGATCCCGGTCTACGTGGACCTGCCGCAGTCCGAGGATTTAACGCTGGTGATAGATGAACAAGAGGGGCGGAAGATCCTGAATTAAGCGCGGATCATCCGTGATTCGATTTAAGATTGCGCTCAATGCCCACCACTCCCAAGAAGGACTACTACGAAATTCTCGGCGTGAAGAAGAGCGCTTCGGCCGAGGACATCCGCAAGGCGTTCCGCAAGCTGGCGCGGAAGTACCATCCTGACGTCAATCCCGGGGACAAGTCGGCCGAGGAGAAGTTCAAGACGCTTTCCGAAGCCAACGACGTTCTCAGCGATCCCAAGAAGCGCAAAATCTACGACCAGGTCGGGTTCTACTCTGACAATATTGATCCGGCGACGGCGGAAGCCTATGCGCGAGCCGGGGGCGGAGCGGGCGAGGGCTCTCCCGGGGGATTTCCCGGCGGCTTTCCGGGCGGCGGCGCGCAACAGGGTGGCCAAGGCGTTCCTTTCGATTTTGGCGGGTTCGATTTTTCGGATCTGGTCGACAGCGCGGGCCGCGGCCGCAAAAGCAGCGGCGGCGGGGGTAGTTTTCGCGACATTTTCGGCGGTATTTTCGGCGGCGGGCGCGGGGCAGCCCCGGCCGAGGAAGGCCCCGAGGCGGGAACCGACCTGGAATATCAGGTCAACGTTCCTTTCTGGACGGCGATCCGCGGCGGAGTGATGCGGCTGAATATCTCGCGTCATGACGTCTGCTCGCAATGCCATGGACAGGGGTTTCTGGAATCTCCGGGCAAATGCCCGGAGTGCAACGGCACCGGCCAGATCACCCAGACCGGTGGCCGGATGAAGTTCAACGTGCAGTGCCCGCGCTGCCACGGGACGGGCAAGAATCTGACCACTTGCCCCACCTGCCACGGCGAAGGCACCGTGACCAAGACCGAGCCGCTCGAGGTGCGCATCAAGGCAGGCACGCGCGATGGGCAACGCATTCGGGTTCCGGGCAAGGGAAACGCCGGGGCCCATGGAGGCGCGCCGGGCGACCTCTACGCGATTATCCGGACCGGGGAGCACCCAATTTTCCGGCGTGATGGGGACGACATCTACCTGACGGTCCCTGTGACCGCCGCCGAGGCTGCGCTGGGCGCAAAGATTGAGGTGCCGACGATTGATGGCCGGGCGCTGCTGAGGATTCCTCCGGGGACACAGTCGGGACAAAAACTCCGGCTGCGGGAGAAAGGCGTGCCGTCCGCGACGAAAGACGGCGTGCGCGGGGATGAGATTGTCGAAATAACGGTTACCGTTCCCATGCCGCGCGATGAGCGCACGAAAGAGTTGCTGCGGGAACTGGCCAAGCTGAACCCCGAAGACCCACGGGCCGAGCTGTGGTCGAAGGTCTAAGCTGTCTCTGTCTTTCCCCTGTGTGCGCCCGTGCCCCCTGTGGTGATCCTTCCTTCCCAATCTGAAACCGAAAAGTGGTTTTCACCACAGAGGTCACAGAGAAACACAGGGGAATGGTGGTATGCATTCGATATGGCAACTCCGGCACGCCCTCATGCACTTCGCGTAAATGAAATTACGGGCACGGTGGTAAATGCCGCCATGAAAGTCCATTCCGTCCTCGGCCCCGGCCTGCTCGAAAGCGCCTACCAGGCCTGCCTGGCACACGAACTCAGAAACCGCGGCCTGGAAGTGGCAACTGAATTCCCTGTGCCCGTGAGCTATGAGGGGCGGAAGCTGGAAGTCGGATATCGCATTGATCTGGTGGTCGAACACCGAGTTGTGGTAGAGGTGAAGTCCGTTGACGCGATTCATCCCATCCATGAGGCTCAACCTTTGTCGTACATGCGTCTGAGCGGAATCGGAGTCGGCCTGCTCATCAACTTCAACGTCCTCCACTTGCGCCACGGCATCAAACGCATGGTAGATGGCAGGGATTGGGAGCAGTAACCCCGTGTTCCTCCGTGGCCCCTGTGGTGAAAGTGTTCATGCTGATCGTACGAAGAGGCCTGCCCAAGACGCTGAGGATCACTGAGGCGTCCCGGTTTTCGTCCCCGCCCCTCATTACCTCCGTACCACACCCCTCGCTTACAAAAATTTGCAAAAAAAATCAAAAAAATCTTGCATCTGTGGGAATTTGCCGTAATCTCTAACTGCGAACTAACTCCGCCGAAATGCCCGGGAATCGCTGTTACCCGGGAGCCGCGAGCAGAAAGTCTTCATTTCTGAAGATCAGATTTCGAAGACCAAGGGAGACGCGGTGGTGAGAGTGAGTCGCTTGAGGAGGAAGACATAGAAATTGGCAACAGCTAGCGCCCCGCGTCGACAACTCGAACATCCCCAACCCCTCGCCGCCGTCCCCAACCGGAAGAAATTCGTCCGCCTCACGCTCTGGCCTTTGGTCGCCGCCACCTTCTTTATGGTGTCGGGCGGAACCTATGGCACGGAAGACATCGTGCATGGCGCCGGCTACGGACGCGCGATCCTGATTCTGCTCATCACCCCGCTGCTCTGGAGCCTGCCGACGGCCTTCATGATCGGCGAGCTTTCGAGCGCGCTGCCTTACGAAGGCGGTTACTACGCCTGGGTGCGCCGCGCCATGGGCAACTTCTGGGGATTTCAGGAAGCCTGGCTCTCGCTAGTGGCGTCCATTTTCGATATGGCGATCTATCCCACGCTCTTCGTGGCGTACCTGACCCGGATGTTCCCGTGGTTCCAGGAGGGCAATCGCGGATGGTGGGTCGCGCTGGGCGTAGTCGTCGCTTGCGCGCTCCTCAATATTGCCGGAGTGAAGGTGGTGTCGCTCACCTCGTTGTGGCTGTTCCTGGCGCTGTCGGCGCCGTTCGTGGCGATCGTGGTACTGGCGCCGTTCAAGGTTAGCGCGCTGGTCAACGCCGTGACCAAGCCGACCACTTCCACCGTGGACATTCTGGGCGGGCTGCTCATCTGCATGTGGAACTACATGGGGTGGGACAATGCCTCGACCATCGCCACCGAAGTAGAGCGCCCGCAGCGCACCTATCCACGGGCGATGCTGGTCGCGGTCTGCATCGTGGCTGTGAGCTACATCCTGCCCTTCGCCGCCATGTGGATGACCGGCCTGAAGGCCACCGCATGGGAGACGGGCTCGTGGGCGGACATCGCGGGACTGCTGGGCGGCCCGCTACTCCGCGTCGGCGTGGTGCTCGGCGGCATGATGAGCGCCTTTGGAATGTTCAACGCGCTGGTGATGAGCTATTCGCGCCTGCCTCTGGCCATGGCGCAGGACGGCATGCTTCCGAGCGTCTTCGGCAAACTGCAGAAGAAGTCGCGGGCGCCCTGGGTTGCCGTCATCGCGCTGGCCATTGGATGGGCGATGTGCCTGGGCCTCGGCTTTGCCCGCCTGGTCACGCTCGACATTCTTCTTTATGGCTGCAGCCTGGTGCTGGAGTTCATGGCGCTGGCGGTGCTGCGCTTCCGCGAACCGGAACTGGCTCGCCCGTTCCGGGTACCGGGCGGGTTGTTTGGAGCCATCGCCATCGGCATTCCTCCGGCTCTGTTGCTCGGCTTCTCCGTGGTGAGGAGCGAACACGAGTCGGTTCTCGGCATGAGTTCGTTCGCCTTCGGGATGATCCTGATCGCGGCGGGCTTCGTCGCCTATTTCGTCAATCACGCGCTCAAGCCGGGAGGATGGTCAGTTCCCTCGGAGCGGAAGGCACAGCCCGCGGCCTAAGATTCATGGCCACGGATTCACACGGATCAACACGGATCTGAATCCGTGAAAATCCGTGGTGATCCGTGGCCATTTTGTTTCTGCTATAACTATCGCGATGACCAAACGTAAATCCAAAGGCGCCTACATGATCTCGTCGGTCGCCGAGATGTACGGCATTCATCCTCAGACCCTCCGGCTTTATGAGCGCGAAGGGCTGCTCAAACCCTCCCGCACTGAGGGCAACACCCGCCTCTATACCGACGAAGACTTGCAGCGGCTGGAGTTCATTCTTTCGCTGGCCCGCGATCTGGGCGTGAACATCGCTGGCATGGCGATCATCCTGCAAATGCGCGAGCGCATGGAGGAGATGCAGCGACAGATCCAGGAATTCGTGCAATACATCCAGCAGGAAGTGCTGACCCGCGCCAACGCGGCGGCCGATCCCTCCAAGGGGGCCATCGTGCCGGTCAGGAGGACGATGGTGGCGCCGGTGGTTAAAAAGAGGTAAGTCTCGCAGCTGTCAGTTGGCAGTAGTCTGCCCTGCCTGAATATCACAGATGACGACTCTGATTCGCATTCAGCATTTAGCCGTCAGAGACCCGCTTTCCTCCTGTCACGAGTACGCCCCAAGTCTGACTCCGCGTCTGTGCTGCGGCCTCGGACCGGCCACTGCTAAATGCCAAAAGCTCCCTTCCCGCGTATCATATGGAATCCTTCAGCACCCGAGCGGCTGAGTGCTGACTGCTGAGTGCGGAATGCTCCCTTTCAAACTCGTCTACAGCGACGCCTATTACCTTCCCATCGGAGACCACGTCTTTCCTGCCGAGAAGTACCGCCGCATTCGCGACCGGCTGATTGCCAGCAGCGTCGCCGAGGCCAACGACTTTCTGGAACCCGAACCTGCCACTGACCAGGACATCCTGCTCGTGCACAAGCCCGAGTACGTGCAGAAACTGAAGACGGGCACGCTCAGCGCGCGGGAAGAAATGGAGATGGAGATTCCATACTCGCGCGATCTGGCGGAGGCGTTCTGGCTGGCGGCGGGTGGCTCCATTCTGGCGGCGCGGCAGTGCCTGACCGACCGGGTCTCGATCAGCATTGGCGGCGGCTTTCATCATGCCTTTCCCGATCATGGCGAAGGATTCTGCATGATCCACGACGTGGCCGTGGCCATCCGGCGCCTGCAGCGCGACGACAAGATTCACACCGCCATGACCCTGGATTGCGATGTTCATCAGGGCAACGGCACGGCCTCGATTTTTGCCGGAACGCGGACCGCCAGCTCACTGCTGCCTTCGGTCTCCAGTTCGACCCTGCATAAAGCCGGGCCCGAAGGCACGCCGCGCGGAGGCCTGCGGCCAGGAAAGATGCGCGAGGCGCACGCCGGCGACGTTTTCACCATCTCTCTGCACCAGCACAACAACTATCCGCTGTGGAAACCGCCGTCCTCCATTGACGTGGATCTGCCCGACGGCATCGAGGACGACGATTATCTTGCCTGGCTCGACAACGCGCTCAGCTCCGGCCTGCGCCAGTTTGAGCCCGATCTGCTGTGCTACATCGCAGGAGCCGATCCCTATAAGGAAGACCAACTGGGCGGGCTTTCGCTGACGATTGACGGGTTGAAGCAGCGCGACGAACTAGTGTTCAAGGTTGCCCGCGCGCGCAACATTCCCGTCATGGTGACCTTCGCCGGCGGCTACGCTCAGAATGTGGAAGATACGATAACCATCCACAGCAACACGGTGGTCGCGGCGAAGGAAGCGTTCGCATGAGGCGACAGGCCGACAATTCCGCAAGGCGCAGACCCCGATTGGGACCGCCCGAGCCCGCGCTCGCTAAAGTCCAGTGCCGAAGGCACGGCATGGGAAAGCCCGGCACGGCAGTGCCGGGAAGGAGGGGGAAGCGGAACGAGTCCCGTCAGGGACGGCACCTACCCGAAGGCGTCCTTCAAATCAAACGCTATCCCCGATTTCCGCAACATCACCTCGAACTCGCTTTCGTACGATCGTTGCCGGTGATGCTCCGCCTGATGTTCGATGTAGTTCCTAACCGCGTCCTTGTTTGAGCTGCTCACGCTGAACGCTCCGTATCCTTCCTGCCAGGCGAAATCCAAGCCGTGCTCGCGCAACCAGCGGGACGAGTTGGCCTTCAAAATCTGAACCGCCTTCGCCACCGGCATGTCTGGCGGGAGGGCGATCAGCAAATGAGAATGGTTTGACATCCCGCCTGCGGCGAGTACGGCGATGCCATGATTGCGTCCGATCCCCGCGAGGTATTTCCAGAGCGTGGGCAGCATTTCTTGAGGAGTGATGTCGCGCCGTTCCTTGGTGCTGAACACGCAATGGATGAGAATGTTGGGATACCGGTGGGCCATGCGGTCAGCTTACCCACAACCTCCGAACGTCTGTCTGTGCCGGATGTCACATCGGCGAAAGTGCCGTCCCTAAACGGGACTCGGATCGGAAATGCTCGGTCACCCGGCACTGCCGTGCCGGGCTTTCCCATTCCGTGCCTTCGGCACTGGAGCATGGTCGCGATGAGATTTCCTTTGCGATCCGGCGACGTCTTCGCCACGATCTCTGCTCTGTCATTCATTGCCTGATAAAATACAGCTTTACCCCATGTTCGAGAACCTTCAGGAAAAACTGCAGCGCGCCTTCAAGTCCCTTCGCGGGCAGGCCAAGCTGACCGAGGAGAACATTGACGAGGCGCTGCGCGAAATTCGCCTCGCGCTGCTCGAAGCCGACGTCAACTTCAAGGTCGTCAAGCTGCTCATCGACCAGATTCGCGCCAAAGCGGTCGGCCAGGAAGTGCTGACCGCGCTCTCGCCCGGCGAGCAGGTCATCAAGATTGTGCGCGACGAGCTCATCGAAATTCTCGGCAAAGACACGGCGCGCATGAAGTTCGCCTCGCAGCCGCCCACGGTCGTGCTCATGGCCGGACTGCAAGGTTCCGGCAAAACCACGACCTCCGGCAAGCTTGCAAACTGGTTCAAGAATGGCGGGCATCGTCCGCTGCTGGTTTCGGTGGACGTGTACCGTCCGGCGGCGCGCGAGCAGCTGAAGATTGTGGCCCAGGCGGTGAAGGCGCAGATCTACGAAGGTCACGTAGTCGCAGACGGACATGTTCATGGAGCCCCGGACGCCCCCGTCCGGGGTGCCGCTGCAGACGGCCCGGCGGACGAGGGCGTCCGCCGCTCCATGACGGCCGATGTTGAGCGTCTGGCCAAGGAAGCCCGCCGCGAGGCCGTTGTCTCTGGCTGCGATGTGCTGATCGTTGATACCGCCGGCCGTCTGCACATCGACGAGCAGCTCATGGACGAGATGCAGTCGCTGAAGAAGCTGCTGAATCCGTCGGAGATTCTGTTCGTGGCCGACGCCATGACCGGTCAGGACGCCGTCAACTCCGCCGACGAGTTCCACAAGAAACTGTCGCTCACCGGCGTGGTGCTTACCAAAATGGACGGCGACGCCCGCGGCGGCGCAGCGCTCTCGATTCGTCAGGTCACCGGCCAGCCTATCAAGTTCATCGGTGTCGGCGAAAAGTACGATGCGCTGGAACCGTTCCATCCCGACCGCATCGTTTCGCGCATTCTCGGCATGGGCGACATTCTCTCGCTGATCGAGCGCGCCGAATCGCAGATCGACAAGAAGAAAGCCGCGGAAATGGCCAGCAAGGTGCTCACCGGCGACGGCTTCTCGCTCGAGGATTTCCGCGACCAGTTGCGCCACGTGAAGAAGATGGGTTCGATCAAGAGCCTGATGGGCATGATGCCGTCGATCGGCCCGTTCTCCGGGCTGCAGAAAGCGGCCGACAACGTGGACGAGGGCCAGATCAACCGCGTCGAGGCCATCATCAATTCGATGACGGCGCACGAGCGCAATCATCACGAGGTCATCAACGGCAGCCGCCGCAAGCGCATCGCCCGCGGCTCGGGCACCAGCGTGCAGGAAGTCAATAATCTCCTCCGCCAGTACGCGCAGATGAAAAAGATGTTCAAGCAGATGGGCAAGGCCAGCTTCGCAAGAAGGCTGGCAGGGATGAAGCTGCCGGGGATGTAAACCGGTACTCAGTTGCCAGTAGCCAGTAGCCAGTTATTCTCGTGAATAATTAGGAGCGGACCATGGGGGGATTGATGCGTTTGGTGGTCTACTTTTTCCAGGCTCTCCGGTATTGGATTAGCGCTATTCGCAGTGAGAAATGGCCAACAGCAGAAGCAATTGTCACTGCGGATCCGTCGTCGCGATATGCAGCGTTAACTGGTTTTACGGTAGAGGTTCCTTACACTTATCGTTTCCAAGGCGAGCTATATACGGGTCTGCATGAAGAGCCCTCGATCGACGGTGTGGGCTCTAAGTTTATGCAACGATTCGCTAAAGGCAGACGCTTCCTCGTACGCGTCAACCCGGCAGAGCCTGAAGTCTCGATTATGCGAGACCGGGACCAAGCCGACGGCATCCAAATGCGTCTTGAACAAATCGACAAACTCCAAAGTCGGAGCCTTGTGCAAAAGTGAACGCTGCAAATACACGACTTTATGAAATGGCGTTCGCTTGAAGAATCTGAACCCGGTCTCGACGCTCGCCCCTTACGCGAAGTCCTTGCCGAGCGCCGGGAACTGATTGCGAAATACGTTCCTCCTGAGACGCAGGCCGTGCACGCGCAGGCTGTCGCTGAACTGAAGACACGGAATCTCGCCGCCAACATTCTACCCATCGGAGCCACGGCTCCTCACTTCGAACTTTCCGATCAGGACGGCAAACTCGTTTCATCTTCCGATTTGCTCGGGAAGGGAAGGCTCGTCATCTGCTTCATCCGCGGGCGCTGGTGCCCGTTTTGCGTCGGACAGATGGAGGCCATGAATCTCGTCGTGCCGCAGATCGAAGAGGCCGGTGCGACGCTCGTTGCCATCTCTCCGCAGACGGTGAAGCAGTCGTCTTTCATGCACGATCAGCACAGGCTGCGTTTCCCCCTGCTTTCGGACGAGGGCAACAAGGTCGCGCGGCAGTTTGGTCTGACATATCGCGTGCCTGCGGCGCAAGAAGCCGTGTATCACCGCGCCTTCATTAATCTGCCATTCACGAACGGCGATGACAGTTGGGAGTTGCCGATTCCCGCGACATATGTCATCGAGCGCGACGGAACAGTCGTCTACGCATCGGCGAATGAGGATTACACGGAGCGCCCGGAACCAGACGACATCGTGCGCTTTCTCAGCGCGACCCTCAGGGGCTGAAGCCCAATTTTGCTAGCCCACTATGTGGCACGACTGAAGTCGTGCCCTTCCCGATCTGCCAGATACCCAACGGCGGGCGATGTCTGACACCGCAACTTTCGGTACACTGATTTGCTAGAACTTCGGGGATGGTGCCGGTCCCGCTCTTCGAGACTGGCAACTAACAACCGGCAACTGGCAACTGTTCTCATGCACTACATCTATGGCATCAACGCCGTCACCGAGGCGCTGAAAGCGCGGGGCCGCGCCTTCGAGTGGGTGGGGATGGCGAAGGAACGGCACGATATCCGTCTCCAGCGTTTGATTGAAGATTGCCGGCGGCTGAGCGTTCCCGTGCGCTTCGTGCCGCGAACGGAACTCGACCGCATGGCGGGCAACGCCGCGCATCAGGGAGTCGTCGCCGTCACCTCGGCCAAGCAGTACAGCGATCTCGACGATGTGGTTGGCGGCAAGCGCGGGCAGTACTCGCTCGTGGTCGTGCTCGATGGCGTCGAAGACCCCCACAACCTGGGCGCGATCCTGCGCACGGCCGACGCGGCTGGCGCTGACGGCGTCGTTATTCCCGAGCGCCGCGCCGCCGGCGTGACTGGAACCGTCACCAAAGCCTCGGCGGGCGCGAGCGAGCACTTGCCCATCGCCAAGGTCACCAACATCTCCCGCACGGTGGAAGAATTGAAAGACCGCAATATCTGGACCGTCGGCCTCGACGAACACAGCCCGCAGACTTACGACGCTCTCGATTACAACATGGACTGCGCGCTCGTGTTGGGCGCGGAGGGTAAGGGATTGCACGATCTGGTGAAAAAGAAATGTGATTTCCTGGTCTCCATCCCCATGCTGGGCAAGGTGCCGTCGCTGAATGTTTCCGTGGCGGCGGCCGCCGTCTTATATGAGATCGTGCGGCAGCGGCGGGCGCGTGAAAGCGCATCCAAGACAAAATGAAGTCTCGCAAAATGTCCGGCCTCAAGGGGTTTGCTCTTCTCTATGTCCTCTGTGCCTCTGTGGTGAATTGCTCTGCTCTCGACCGCGAGGCGTTCTCCTTTACCAACTACGACCTTAACGTGCAGATTGATCCGGAGCAGCACCGGCTCGGAGTCCGGGGCAAGATTACGTTGCGCAATGACTCGCCTACTCCGCAGAAGATCGCTGTGCTGCAGATTTCGTCGTCGCTCGATTGGCGATCTATCAAGATGGGCGACCAAGCAGTCCAGTTTGTCACCCAACCCTACACTTCCGACATTGACCACACCGGTGCGCTTTCCGAAGCCCTCGTGACTTTGCCGCAACCGGTCGCCCCCAAGGGGACGATCGAGTTGGACATCGGTTACGAAGGCATCATCGTGCTGGACGCCACCAGGCTGACGCGCATCGGCGCGCCCGACGACGCCGCCGAGAGCACGGACTGGGATCAGATCAGCCCGAGCTTTACGGCGGTGCGAGGCGCGGGCTACGTGGCCTGGTATCCGATTGCGACCGAGGTCGCGAACCTCTCCGAAGGCAACAGTTTGTTTGAAGTCTTGAGCAAATGGAAAAGCCGGGAAGCCGGATCACAAATGCAGATACAGATATCTCTGACAGGCGGCCACATCGAACCGTCACAGATTCTGTTCAATGGAGTCAGTTGTCCCGGAGCGTCCTACGATGCGATGGGTCGCGGTTCAAGACGACTCGATGCCGATTGCCTATACCAGTCGTCGCGGTGGGACGCCCCTACATTTGTGATTGCCGATTATCAGGTCCTAGAGCGGGCGGCGATGGAGGTTCGCTACCTGCGTGGTCACGACGCTTCTGCGGCTAACTTCGCCGACGAAACCGAGAAGCTCGTCCCTTTCATCACCGAATGGTTTGGAGCGCTTCGAGAAAAGGCGAAAACCGCCGACCTTCCTGATCCCAACGCCGCGCCTTTCGAGAGCGGAGCCTTGTTGCTCACGCCGCTCGCCGCCACAGATTCCAAGCTGGCCGGCTTGGCCGCAGCCCATCAACTCACGCACGCGGCGTTCTTGTCGTTCCGCCCGTGGATCGAAGAGGGTCTGGCACATTTCGCACAGGCGCTCTACCTCGAACACGAGAAAGGACGCCAGTCCGCACTCGACTACATGGGACTGCATCGTTCCGCGTTCAGCGAGGCCGAAAAGTCCACGACGCTGCCGCAATCCGAAGATGAAGTGAACCGGTCGCTCGTAAACACGACCAGCGAGGAACTTTACCGCAGCAAGGCCATGTACGTGTGGTGGATGGTGCGCGACATGATCGGCGATGCTGCGCTGAAAAAGGCGCTTGCCGCTTACCGTCCCGAGCAGGACAAAGATCCTTCGTATATGCCGCGGCTCATCGCTGCCCAAACGCAGCGCGATCTGCAGTGGTTTTTCGATGACTGGGTTTACCGCGACCGCGGATTGCCCGATTTCAAGGTAGAGTCGGCTTTTTCGCGAAAGGCGACGACGGACGCGTTCATGGTGACGGTCACCGTGGATAATCTGGGCACGGCGGGAGCCGAAGTGCCGCTCACGGTCAAGTTCGCCGGCGGCACCGTGACCAAGCGGATTGAGGTCCGGGCAAAGAATAAGGCCACGATTCGCGTGGAGACTTCGGCGGCGCCACAGGAAATCGTAGTGAACGACGGCAGCGTGCCCGAGAGCGACATGACGAACAACGTTTTCAAACTCGAGTCGACGGAAAGATAGAATCCGCCACAGAGGCGCGAGCGGGCCGTCAGCCCTCAGACCTCGGACCTCAGCCAAACTCGCGAAAGATGCGTGCCTCAGTTCGATCCGAGGCCAATCCGCTTGCTCCCGCTGAGGTTCGCTGAGGTCTGGCGTCCGAGGTCTGACGCCCAGCTCGGGCCTCTGTGATAGGTTTTATCTCTTAGTCCAGGAGGCAATCATTGGCCTACATCCAGTTTCTCGGCGCAGCGGGCACGGTCACCGGCTCGAAGCATCTGATCAATACCGGAGATCCGTCCGGCAAGAACGGATTCAAAGTTCTCATTGACTGCGGACTGTTTCAGGGTATGAAAGACTGGCGCGAGCGCAACTGGCGCGACACGCCGGTTCCAGCCAAGGAAATCGACGCGGTCATCCTGACCCACGCACATCTCGACCACTGCGGATGGATTCCACGCCTGGTGAAAGAAGGATTTCGCGGGCCGATCTACGCCACTCCGCCGACCATCGATCTGTGCGGCATCGTTCTGCCCGACTCCGGCCACCTGCAGGAAGAAGACGCGGCTTTCTACAATAAAACGAAAACATCGAAACACACTCCTGCTCTGCCGCTTTACACGCTGGAGGAATCCCAAACGTCATTGCAATATTTCAAACCCGTGCAGGTCGGGGAGAACGTTACGCTTTCCTCCGAGATCTCTTTCCGGTTTGTGCGCGCGGCGCACATCCTCGGTTCGTGCATGGCCGAAATCGCGCTCAACACCAACGGCCAGGCGCGCCACTTGCTGTTCACCGGCGACATTGGCCGCGTGCGCGACGAGAAAATTGCGCCCGGCAAGGTGGTGCATTCCGGCCCGACCGAAGGAGAGGTTGCCGACCTCGTCGTGATGGAGTCAACCTATGGCAACCGCGAGCACCCGAAGGACGATCCACTGCCGGAGCTGGCGGAACTCATTTCGACAGCGGCCAAGCGCGGCGGCTGTGTGGTCGTTCCGGCCTTCGCCATTGAGCGCACCCAGAAATTTGTTTTCATCCTCAAGCACCTGATCGAGGAGGGACAAATTCCTCGCCTGCCCGTCTTCTGCGATAGTCCGATGGCCATCAAGGCGGTCGAAATCTTTCTGAAGCACGACGAAGAGTATAGCGACGAGACCCGCGACTTGATTCGCCGCTACGGTTCGCCGCTCCAGTGGCCGGGATTCACCTTCGCTGAGACCGCGGAGGAATCGAAAAAGATCAACGCCGTGCTTACCCCCGCGATCATCATTTCTTCCAGCGGAATGGCGACGGGCGGACGCATTCTGCATCATCTGGCCCAGCGGCTGCCCGAGCCCAAGAATCTGGTCTTGTTCATCGGCTTTCAGGCGCCGGGCACGCGCGGTTTCACCATCAAGAACAAATCCGACAGCAAACCCGAGGAAGTGAAGATATACGGCGACTACGTGCCGATCCGCGCGCAAGTCGCGGCGCTTGAGCAGTTCAGCGACCACGCCGATCCCCCGGAATTGTTGGAGTGGCTGCGGACTTTTCGCAACCAGCCGGCAACCACGTATCTGGTCCACGGCGAGCCCGACGCTTCCAGCCAGCTGCGCGATGTGATGAAAAAAGAGTTGGGATGGAACGTTCAGGTCGCTGAGTACTTGGAAAAAGTCGAACTGAAGTAGCTAGCAAGCTGTCAGAATGGGATTTCGTCCCGGAGGGACGATTGAGAATAGCCCGGCGTTTCAACGCCGGGTAGGCTGGCAGAAAGGAAACCGCGTCCCAGGCGGACGCCTGAAACGCGACCGCCGCTGTCAGCGTTTTCAGTCGTGCCTCTGGCACGCGGTTCACAATGGTGAGACGCCACCCGCCAGTGAACTGGCGGGCTATTTTCGATGGTCCCTACGGGGACCGCACCAATCATTTCCCGGAAGCCGACGAGAACCGCACCAGCGCCTCGAGTTTCCCTTCCGCCGCGCCCGAATCAATCGCCCCGGCCGCAAGTGGGATCGCTTCGGCGAGCCGCTCCGCCCTCCCGGCGGCCACCAGCGCGGCCGCCGCGTTGAGCACAACCACGTCCCGCCGCGGCGATTTCTCCCCACGCAAAACCGCGCGGATGATCTCCGCGTTCTCGGCCGCGTCCCCGCCCGAGATTTCCTGCAGTGCGGCGCGCTTCATGCCAAACTCCTCCGGCTCAACCTCGTAGGATCGCACCGATCCTTCCCGGGCTTCAGCCACGCGAGTCGTGCCCGTGATCGTGATCTCGTCCAGGCCGTCAAGTCCATGCACGACCAGCGCCCGCCGCAAACCCAGCATGCTCAGCGCCTCAGCCAGCTTCTCCACCAGATCGAGCGAATACACTCCCACCACCTGTCCGGAAGCCCGCGCCGGATTGGTCAGCGGGCCGAGCAGGTTGAACATGGTGCGCATGCGCAGTTCCCGGCGCACGGACTGCACTTGCTTCATGGCCGGGTGCAGATTCGGCGCATAGAGGAAACAGATACCGACTTCGCGCAAGCACTGGGCCGCGCGCTCAGGCGAAAGCTGGATGTTCACGCCCAGAGCTTCCACCACATCCGCCGAGCCGCATTTGGAACTGATGCTGCGATTGCCGTGCTTGGCCACGCGAACGCCGGCCCCGGCGGCCACCAGCGCCGTCGCAGTGGAGATGTTGAAGGTTCCGCTGGCGTCGCCTCCGGTCCCGCTGGTGTCGACCAGGCTGCTGTCAACCGGGGACGATTCGGCCGGGAGTTCCTCCGCTAGAGCGTCGCGGCCGGTGCCGCTGACGGCGAGCGCGTCAGCGGATTCTTCGCTCGTTCCCGCTCGCTCAATCGGCAACGGCGCGGCGGCCGCGCGGATCGCCTCGGCGAAGCCCACAATCTCTTCGACTGTCTCGCCTTTCATGCGCAGAGCGATGAGCAGCGCGGCAACCTGCGCGTCGGTACACTTGCCGGTCAGGACCTCGGCCATCACGGCGCGAGCTTCAGCGCGGCCGAGCGACTGGCTGTGGTTGGCGAGGCGATGGATCGCGTCGAGGATCATGTTGGTCGAGCAGAGTGGCCAATAGCCTAGCATCAAGTCGCTTCAGGAACCACTCGCCGACTCCCCATTCTGCAGGTAAATGTCTCAGTTTTGCGGAAAGCGACTTATGTGGGGACAGCCGCCCCGGCTGTCCGGTCGAGCAAAAGCTCGACAGCGCAATCCGCCGGAGCCACCAACCCGAGAACTCGCCATCCCTTCGGTGGTGGGCTGCTCTGCTGTGGCGCTGAATTATTTTCGCCTACAACTTCATCAAGATTCATCGTACACTGCGCGTATCCCCAGCCATGGCTGCTGGCGTGACGGATCGGCTCTGGAGCGTAGAAGACTTGGTTGCCCTCTGGGAAGCCTACGAGCAGCGGCGGGCGGAAAGACAAGTAGCTTGAGGAAATATCCATGATTCGGCTGCCCATCCTAAAAGACGAATTGGCTTTTCTAGAGAAGCACTTGCCGGAGTTGGAAGGCAGGGCAGATTTAGGACAGTTGGCGACTGAGTTCAAAAAGCGGATCGCCCAGATTCGCCAAGAGATCAGCGCCATTGAGCGTGACCAAAATTCAAAGTAGCCCACTGCCATCCCGTCGGTAGTGTCCCAATTTGAATTTGGCGGCCGTTAGGTGTGGCATACAATTGCTTATTGTGTCGAGGGTAACAAGGCTAAACCGTACAATCCGCAGAGCAGTACAACGTCAAGTAGAAAAGACTGAATCCAAGAAGCCGCCTCTCCGTAACCGTCTAGTAAAAATAGTTCTATCCGTCGTCGTAGGAATTCCCGGTGTTCTGGCCGCACTTTTGTCCCTCTTACCACGAGTTTCCGTAACGCCAATTGACCCTTCTGATCCGGCACGGCCATTTGAATCCTCCTTCACGGTAACGAATACGGGTTTCATACCCTTGCGTGATGCGGGCGTAGAACTCGCTCCTTACGAGATAGATGGCGGTGCCATACCATTCGATGAGCACCATCGTCCCCAAATTGATCCCAGCTACAAAGGTCGGATAATCATGCCGGCGTTAGGGTGGGACCATCATGACCTCGGTATAGATGAAAAATTCACTATTAGTCTTGGCCACCCATTTTTGGGGCTAGCGCCGGGAGCGACACTCGGGGGCGCTGATATAGGAATAGTTGTCCACTATCGACCGTGGCTCATCCCTTATGAACAAACACGTATATTCAGGTTCGTCACTCATCGCTATCCGAATGGCACTATTTCGTGGTTTTCACATCCTCTGAATTGAAAGCAGCCCACGACCATCCCGTCCCCGCCCCGCGTCAAGCCATTTGAAAATGTAACTTTGGGCTAGACTGCCGAGACATCGAAAATGTAACCGGAGAACCGTCGTCGCGGCTGTGGGAAAGTGCGAATCGCGCGCCTTTTGCGCGATTTGCA
>Ga0181530_10000426_pt1 | contig 53712 bp, 47 predicted proteins | sample PEATcosm2014_Bin_42_FD_119769 | JGI IMG/M metagenome (GOLD analysis project Ga0181530, IMG submission 119769) | Peatland microbial communities from MTU Mesocosm Facility, Houghton, MI, USA - PEATcosm2014_Bin10_60_metaG | ecosystem: Environmental > Terrestrial > Soil > Wetlands > Peat | place...
GACGCAGACCGGCAGGTTGTAGCGGCAGATCGTCTCCACCTCCATGCCGGAGAAGCCAAACGCGCTGTCCCCCTCGATGGCGAGTACTGACTTGCCGGTCTCGATCGCCGCGCCGATGGCAAAGCCCATGCCGATGCCCATCACGCCCCAGGTGCCGACATCGAGGCGCTTGCGCGGCTGATACATGTCGATCACGCCGCGGGCCTGGTCGAGTGTGTTGGCACCCTCGTTCACCAGGATCGCGTCCGGCCGCTCCTTGATCACGTCGCGCAGCACGCGCAGCGCGGAGTGGTAGTCCATCGGGATCGAGTTCTTGCCGAGCCGGGACGCCATCCTGGCGATGTTGGTTTCTTTCTTTGCGTTGATCGCCTCGGTCCACGCCGCCGGCGGCTGCTTCCAGTCGTCGCCCATGCCGCGTAGCAGTGCGGCCACGCAGGAGCCGATATCGCCCACCAGCGGTGCGGCGATCTCCACGTTGCTGTCCATCTCGCGCGGCTCGATGTCGATATGGATGAACTGCTTCGAGCCCGGCGGCCCCCACTGCTTGCCTTTGCCGTGACTGAGCAACCAGTTGAGCCGCGCGCCGATCATCAGCACGACGTCGCTGTCGCTCAGCACGGTCGAGCGTGCGGCGGCGGCACATTGCGGATGCGTGTCGGGCAGCAGGCCCTTGGCCATGCTCATCGGAATGTAGGGAATGCCGCTCTTCTCGACCAGGGCTCGGATGTCGGCGTCGGCCTGCGCATAGGCGGCGCCCTTGCCAAGGATGATCAACGGACGCCTGGCGCCACGCAGCGCGTCGAGCGCACGCTCGACGGCGGCGGGCGCCGGGAGCTGGGCCGGTGCCGGGTCGATCACCTTGACGAGCGAGCGGCGTGCGGCCTCGACCTGCATCACCTGGCCGAACAGTTTTGCGGGCAGATCGAGATACACACCGCCCGGCCGGCCCGAAACCGCCGCGCGGATGGCGCGCGCAATGCCGATGCCGATATCGGCCGCATGCAGCACCCGGAACGCCGCCTTGCACAGCGTCTTGGCAACGGCGAGCTGGTCCATCTCCTCGTAGTCGCCCTGCTGCAAGTCGACGACCTCGCGTTCGGACGAGCCGCTGATCAGGATCATCGGAAAGCAGTTCGTCGTCGCATTGGCGAGCGCGACCAGGCCGTTCAGGAAGCCCGGCGCCGAGACCGTCAGGCACACGCCCGGCGACTTGGTCAGGAAGCCTGCGATCGCCGCCGCATTGCCAGCGTTTTGCTCGTGCCGGAACGAGATCACCCGCATCCCCGCGGCCTGCGCCAGGCGGCCCAGATCGGTGATCGGGATGCCCGGGACGCCATAGATCGTCTTGATGCCGTTCAGCTTCAGCGCGTCGATGACCAGGTGGAACCCGTCCGTCAGTTCGGCTTCGGGTTCGCCGGCATTCTGCTCAAGTACTGCGGACATATGCGTTCCTCCTTCGGGTTATAAAACCTCTCCCGCTACGCGGGAGAGGTCGCGGAGCGAAGCGACGCGGGTGAGGGTGCCGCGCGCCGCACGGTGCGGTTCGCGGCACCCTCACCCTCGGCGCTACGCGCCTCGACCTCTCCCACTCCGTGGGAGAGGTATGGGTCGCCGAACTTCTCGACATGCGCCGCCAGGCCCATCGTGTGGTCGCGCACCAGGCGCTCGGCCAGGTCCGCATCGTGCGCCGCCAGCGCGGCAATGATCTCCCGGTGATCGACGATCGAGCGCTGTGCACGGTTGTCCTGCGTCATCGTCACCGCGCGCACCGCACGCATGTGGATGAACAGGTTCTCCGCCAGGCTGCTCATCAGCGCGACGCCGCCCATGCGAATGATCGCCTTGTGGAATTCCATATTGGCGTGCGAGTACTCGCTGATATGCCCGGACGGGTCGTCGTCGAACGCATCCACCAGGGCCCGCAGTTCCGCCACCTCCGCAGCAGTCGCACGCGGCGCTGCCAGCCGCGCGGCCATGCTCTCCAGCGCCGCCCAGACGGCGATCATCTCGAGCACCTCGCGCTTGGTCTTGCGCACCACCACCACGCCGCGCCGCGGCACCGTGCGTACGAACCCCTCCTGCTCCAGCACCGACAGCGCCTCGCGGATCGGCGTGCGGGAGACGCCGAGATCCTGCGACAGTTGCCGCTCGTCCAGCCGGATCTCGCCGGCGTGGCCGTAGATGTCCATTTCCGTGATGGCGCGCTTGATCGCGTCGCAGGCCTGCTGGCGCAGCCCGAGGCTGACCTCCAGCGGCTCGACCTTCAGGCGGGGGTGGACGACGTCGTCCGGCACCCTTCCCTCCTCGCGGGTAGATGCATATTGTATATGGTATGCCACAGGCCCGGCAAGAGCCCCGGTGGCCGAGCCCGGGTCGCCGAGCGTTAACCGCCCTTTGCTCTTCACCCTTCGACAACGCTATTCTCGTACCACACGACCCCAGACCGCGCTCCAACGCACGGTCCCCGGAGGAGTACAAGCTGTGACCACGCCAACGGCAGCGGCGGAAGCCCGCGGGTCGGACACCGACAGCGTGCTGGCTGCGCTGGACGTCGCCCCGGCGATCGTTCGCGACCTCGACGGAACCATCCGCTTCTGGAGCGCCGGTGCCGAGCGGCTGTACGGCTGGTCGCCGCGTGAAGCGGTCGGCAGGCGGTCGCACGATCTGCTGGCGACGCGATTGCCGCGGCCGCTCGATTCCATCCAGGCAACGCTGCTGGCGGACGGCACGTGGCATGGCGAACTGCAACATCGCACGCGCGACGGCCGCACGCTGTCCGTCGCCAGCCACTGGGCGCTACAGCGCAGCCGGGACGGACGGCCGAGCCGTGTCGTCGAGATCAACCACGACCTCGGCTTTCAGCAGCCGGAGATCACCGCGATGCGCCGGTTGGCGGCGATCGTCGAATCATCCAACGACGCCATCATCGGCAAGGATCTCAGCGGCATCGTCACCCACTGGAACCGCGCCGCGGAAGCGATGTTCGGCTATCGCGCCGCGGAGATCGTCGGCCGGCCGATCGTCGTGCTGTTTCCGCCTGACCGTGTGGCGGAGGAGGCGATGTTCCTGGAACGCATCCGCCGCGGGGAGCGGGTCGAGCACTACGAAACAGTGCGGCAGCGCAAGGATGGCAGCCGGTTCCCGGCCTCGCTGACCGTGTCGCCGATCTACGACGACGCGGGCGCCATCGTCGGCGCCTCGAAGATCCTGCGCGATCTGTCCGAACGGCATGATCGCGAAAAGCGGCTGCGCGAGGCCCAGTCGGAGCTGTTTCACGTGCAGCGGTTGACCGAGCTTGGCCAGCTCATTTCGGCGCTGGTGCACGAGGTGAACCAGCCGCTGGCGGCCATCGGCAATTATGCCGGCGCCGGCAAGCGGCTGCTGGCGGCGGGCAACGCCGGCGCCACCGCAACCGCGTTGCAGAAGATCATCGAGCAAACCGAACGCGCACACCAGATCATCCAGCGGTTGCGGAACTTTGTGAAAAAGAGCGACAGCGAACAACGCCCGGAGCACCTGCCGGCGATGATCCAGGAAGGCGTTGCGCTGGCGATGGTCAGCCTGAGAAAGGAGCATGTGGCGGTCGAGACGAAGCTCGACCCGGACGCGGCGCAGGTGGCGGCGGACCGGGTGCAGGTCCAGCAGGTACTGTTCAACCTGCTGCGCAACGCGATGGAGGCGATGGAGGAATCCGCGCGGCGCGAGGTCGTGATCACCACCGCCTTATGTGGCACCGGCATGATCGAGATTGGCGTCGCCGACACCGGCCCGGGCCTGGCCCCGGAGGTACGCGCCAACCTGTTCCGGCCCTTTGTCACCACCAAGGGCAACGGCATGGGCGTCGGCCTGTCGATCTGCCGCTCGATCGTCGAGACGCATGGCGGGCAGCTATGGGCCGAGGACAACCCGGGGGGCGGCACGGTATTCCGCTTCACCTTGCCGCGCGTGCCGGATACCGACGCGGTCACGGGGAGGTGACGGTTGAGTAAGGATCGCGCGGTCAATCCATTGATATGGGTCATGGCGCCGGCTTGGCGGATCGCCCATTCTGTGGTCGTCGGAACCCCTGACTGCCGCTGGATCGGCTCGGGCGATGGCCGACTGGAGCTGAACAATGGCAGCCCGTGAGGCCAGTGTGATTGCGGTGGTGGACGACGACGACGCGGTGCGCGAATCGTTGGCATTCCTGCTGACGGTCACCGGCCACAAAGTCGCTGCCTATGCCTCCGCCGCCGATTTCCTGGAGCAATGCGACCTGTGCCACGTGGCAGGGTTGATTCTCGATCATCATATGCCGAAGCAGACCGGGCTCGAGTTGCTGGCCAGGCTGCGCGAGGACGGACGCACCGTGCCGGTCTTGCTCGTTACCGGCTCGCCGTCGCCGGAGATTGTGGCGCGGGCCGGCGCACTGGGCGTCGATCGGGTGCTGGAGAAGCCGGTGTCCGACGAGGGCCTGATGGAATTCGTCGAGCGGGTCGCCGCCTGACCTCTCCATTGCTGCGCGCGGACGAGGTCGAGACCCGCAAGCGGCGAGGGTGGGGGTGATCGGGTCGCCTCGCTCTACCTGCCACGTGCCGCCCGGCTGCGGGCCGCGATCACCGCGCCGCGCTCCCGCCGCGACGGCACCCGCGCGCCCTCACCCTCGTCGCCCCGCGGCTTGACCTCTCCCACTGCGTGGGAGAGGTTTTTCGCCATGCACGATGGCCAGCTCGACCTTTTTGCCGCCGCCGGCGTCCGGCGGGAGGACCCGCCATCCGACCTGCAACCGCATCGCGAGGCGACGCCGGCCGCGGACCTGACCGACGCCGCACTGGTCGCCGCGATCCCCGGCGCCGGCCTTGCCACGTGCCGGGCGCTCGCCGAGGAGGCGGCGCGGCGCAAGCTGCCGGCGGCAGTACCGGCACTCGAAGCGCTATGCCGCCGGTTCAAGGGCTTCGGGCTGCAACACCGCGTTCCGGAGCAAACCGCGTCACTCCAGGCATTGGCGGCGATCGGCGGGGCGGCCGTCGGCGCCGCGGTACGCCGCATCGTCGTCGAGGAGGTGGTTTCGGGGCCCGGGCAACGCGACGCGGTGCACGCCGCCGCTGCGCTCCGCTGCATCCTGCCGGAGGCAACGGCGGCGGCACTGCTGCTGCATGCCGATCCCGCGATCCGCGCCCAGGTCTGCCGCTGCGCGCCCCGCACCGGACAGATCGCCCGATTGCTTTGCAGTTTGCTCGAAGACCTGAACCAAGGTGTGGCCACCGCCGCCGCCAAGGCACTCGGGCACATGGGCCGGATCGAGGCCCGGCCTTGGCTCGCCCGCCTGCTGCGCCAGGGCCCCGATGCCGAGCTTATCGAGGCGGTGACGCTGGTGGCCGACGAGGAATGCGTCGTCTTGCTCGGGCGTATCGCTCGCCAGCACGCGGCGCTGCGCGATAGCGCGGTGGCGGCCCTGGAGGCGATCGAAACGCCGCGCGCGGCGGCCATCCTGGCAGCACTCGGCACCCGGACGGCGCCGCACCCGGCGGACTGCTCACCCGGGGGCTAATACATTGCTTCCGGCACCAGCCGAACGGTAGATTGCCATGCCGCGAATCTGGCGGCCGTCCGCAGGATTTTTGACGACATGCACGGCATCTCCGCACTCGGACCGCAGACCGCCGCCACGCGCCGGGGCCGCAACCGCCGATGAGCCTGTTTGGCAGCAGGTCCGGGCAACGCCGCCGCCGCCCCGGCTCGGCGATACGACGCTCGCCGGAGGAATTGCTCCACAACCGGCGGCGGCGGCGGGTCGGTAACGCCCAGGTGCTGGCCTGCGGTGCGGTCGCCATCATCTGCATCGCGCTGATCGCGCTGATCTGGATCAACACCGAACGCGCCATCCGTGACCAAACGGACGATGTGCGTGGGCGCACGGAGGCGGCGATCACCGCCCAGGCCGTCACCCTGGCAGCCCAGGTGCAGAACGAAATGCAAATGGTCGACCAGTCGCTGAGCGTGCTGCAAGCCGCGTGGGAGGACAATCCCGATACGTTCAGCCTGGCCAACTGGCGCAAGACGATGCCGGCGCTGACCGATGTCTCGGACGACCTGTTCGTCGCCGACGACAAGCACGTCATCGTGCAGGACATCAATCCCGCGGCGGTCGGACAGGGCATCGGTTCGGCCTATGCGACGTTTGCCAACGGCTCGCTGGAGCCGATCCAGGGCAACGGCGCGCATGGACGCGACAATGCGATGGTGGTTGGCGAGCTGGGTTCCGGCGGTGTGGTCCGGCAATACCTGATGTACCTGGTCCGTCCGCTTGGCAAACCGCGCGGCTGGATCATGGGCGCGTCGTACCGGTCCAGCGCGCTCGGCGCCGTCTTCGCCTCGGCGGGCCTGGGCCAGGGCGGCCTCGCCGCGTTGATCGATACGCATCGCGGCGGCGTCCAGGTTGTGGCCGGGACCGCGGCGTTGCGGCCGCGGCTGGATCTCGACCGGACGCCCATGTACACGGCCATGCTGGACCGACCGGGCGGCGGGATATGGATCGGCCGCACCCCGATCGACGGTGTGGACCGCATCGTCGCCTTCCGCCGCGTTCCGGACCGCGACCTGATCGCGGCGGTGGGGGTGGAGCGCGACCAGGCGATGGCGCCGGCGGAGACCTGGGCGGCAGCCGCGCGCGTGCTGGCCGCGATCGCCTCGCTGCTGGTGCTGGCGATCGGCGCCACGGTGCTGTGGGAGGTATGGCACTGGCGCAGCACCCGCCGCCGCAACCGCGCTCTGGCGCAGGCCGAGGCGTTGGTGGCCGCGATGCAGGGCGACCTCGCCGCCATGCGGGCGCGGGCCGCGGTCGAGGCAGCGCAGACGCAGGTGATGCTGCGCGGGGTGTCCGAGGGCGTGGCGGTGCTGAACGGCGAGCTTCGCCTGGTCGCCTGGAATGCGCACTTCGCCGCCTTGAGCGCTCTGCCGGAGGGCGCGCTGCGCGAGGGGATGCTGCTCGACGAGTTGCTGCGGCAGCAGGTGCTGGCCGGACGCTTCGGGCCACCGGAGGATGGGGATGCGCAAGTCGCGCGCCTGGTCGGGGCGCTGCGGCCGGAATCCGGCCGGGGGCAGGTTGCCGAAACCGGACCCGACGGCACCAGTCTGTCGCTGCGTGCCGAGGCGATGCCGGATGGCGGCCTGGTGCTGATACTCGGGCGCGCCGACGCGGCGCCGGCGGCGGACGAGGCGCCGGCAGCCGCCGATCCGGTGGAGTGGTAGGCAGACCGGCGGCCCGCGCTCACCGCAGCGGTGGCGCCGACTGTGATCGGGCCATCGGATATTCCGGCATTTGGCTCGGCTCGGAAGCAAGCCGCCACCGCTCGTCTCGCCACCGACGGCTATGCTTGCGAACTCCCGCAAACCCTCCGGGCAGCCAACTGGCTGTCACGATGCCACCCGGCGGCGGCAACGGCGAACCGCATATCGCCCTGCGCTGCTCAGCCGCGGCACGCAAGAGATCGGTCAGCCCGCGAATCACAAACAATCAGCCGCGGGATGGGCGCAACAGACCGAGCGAGAGTCCGACAGCGAAAGCGATCAGCACGGCGGTCATCGGATTGCGCGCGATACCGGTCCCGATCGCGCCGCTTACCGCGCATATACCTTTCTGCGCGTCGGCGGCCGTGCCGGCGAGCCTCTCTCTGGCATCCCCGACGGCTTCGAACACGCGACGGCCGGCAGCCTGCGTCCGATGCTGTACCAGGTCGCTCATCGTTTCGGTGAGACGCGCGACGTCTTGCCGCAGGGCGGCCAAATCCGCGGCGAAGTCTCCGGCAGCGCGTTCAGAGCTCGTGATCATGGCAGCCTCCGACATGGGAAAAACCGGCGGTCGTGTTGCCGTCGCAGGTCCGCTGTGCGCCGCGCCTTTCCTGTCAGGCTTGGTGGCTGGAGTCAGGCGCAACCCCGATGCGCCGCGAGTCATCGCGGCTGGCCCATGGCGCCAGACTCGGAACCGACGCAGACGCGATCTCCCTGGCCGCGCTGTCCGATCAGGTGGGAGCTTTCCGGACTATCGTCCGCCTGGCACGACCATCGCGGGTCGAGCGCCAAACACGACCCGCCAAGAAGCGATCCCAATCCGGCGGTTGGCGCGCATCGTCACGGGTGGTGGAACTGCACGCCACCGGCCAGCCACAACACCAGGAGGATGATCAGCACGAGGCCGAGAACCCCACCGAGTCCCGACCCGCCGTAGCGATTATAGCCGTAGTAGCCACCCCCGCCGCCGAGCAGCAGGATCAGCAGGATGATGATGAGGATAGTTCCCACATCGCACCTTCATGTCATACCCGACAGCCAGGGTCATTGGCGAAACAGCCGGAAGAGCAGCGACAACGCGGTACTGGGAAACCGGCTCTAACGGCCCCAGTTGCCATGCTCTCCCTGCTCGCCGTGGAAGTCACGATGATCGCCCCAGCCGCCATCCGGTCCAACGAAGCAACCGGCGAGGGTGAGCGAAAGCAGCAGCAGCGCCAGCAATGTCTTGATCATCTGGTCCTCCATCACAGGCCGCGACCACGCGCGTCGTACAAGGACACTACCTTGTCCGAGACCAGCGTCAGCCACCCACCGAAACAATGCCCCGGCCGGATCGCGGCAGCACCGCGTTCGGCACGCGGCAGTCGATCACGGCGTATGCTTGTCAGCGGAGTTGGTGATGGCGTTTCCGGTGGCGGAAATATCCTCGCCCGCCCCCGCGGCGGTGTGGCAGGCGCTCAGCAGCGGCGCGGCGGCCGCCAGCATGAACACGGCCAGAGCGACGATGATTTTCTTGTACATGACGGAACCCTTTGTGCGTGTCAGGTCCCCGCGTTGGTTAACGGCCCGGGGGGATACTGGGGCTCGGCTTGCACGGCACCGCCGGCGTCGCCCGGTCGCGATGAACAACACCGGCAGCAAAGCGCATTGTTTCTAGCCGCTATGGCGTCGGGACACATTGATCTGGATCAAGCCGTACTGCGCGTTAGCGCGATAACCTCTATGCGGTATCGGACACAACGACCACAACGGTGGACCATGCTGACACGCCGAGCGACCATGACGATGATCGGAGCAACCGCCTTGCTGGCCACGCCGCCGGGGCTGGTTCGCCGCGCCCGGGCACAGTCCGGCGCGCAGGCGGTCACGTTCGTCAAAAGCACCAGCGAGCAGTTGGTGGCCGTCGTCAACGGGGCGGCCTCGCCGCCGGAGAAGCGTCGCCAATTGCAGGCGGTTATCGATGCAACGGTGGACGTCGACGACATCGCGCGCTTCTGTCTGGGCCGCTTCTGGCGGATCGCCACGCCCGATCAGCAGAAGCAATACATGGCGCTGTTCCACGACCTTCTCCTGACCGAAATCGCCAGCCATTTCGGCGAGTATCAGGGGGTCCGGGTCACCATGGGCCTGGCGCGGACAAGTACGGACACCGAGATCGTCATCACCACGGTCGAACGGCCGAACAGCCCGCCCACCCAGGTGGACTGGGTTGTGGCCACGAACACCGGCGGCCCTAAGATCGTCGATCTGCTGGCGGAGGGTACCAGCCTGCGCCTGACGCAGAGTTCCGACTTCACCGCGTATCTTGCACGCCACCAATACAACATTCACGAGTTGGTTGAGGGAATGCGCCAGCGGATCGCGCAAAATGGCTAGTGCCTGTCAGTAGTCCGCTGCGGAGTCCGGTTCCGCGACGCGCGCTGCTGATGGCCGGATATGCCGGAGGCATCAGTTGCGTGCTGCCTCGCGTCGTGCGTGCCGCGACACCGATCGTCTTGCCCGCTGCAGACGGCGATCGGCGCTTCTCGGTTCTCTACAAGGGCGCCAGGATCGGCGCCCACACGGTGCGGTATTCGTCGGCGACCGGACAGACGCAGGTCGACACGGAGATCCATCTCCTGGTCAAGGTGGCCTTCCTGACCGTGTTCGTGTTCAGTCACCGCTCCCAGGAGACTTGGCGCGCCGGGCGGCTGATGTCACTGAACAGCGAAACGGTGGAGCATGGCGAGACGCTCCGCGTTGACGGCGCGGCGACGCCGCAGGGGTTTCGCGTGGTGAGCAAGGGCGGTCCGTTTATCGCGGCCGCCGCAACCTTGACGTCAAACAGCCTGTGGACTCCGGCCGTGCTGGCACAGGCGACGCTGGTCGACGCGCAGCATGGCGGCATCATCGGTGTCAGCGCACGCAAGTTTGGCGACGAGCAAATCGTGATCGCCGGCCGCCAGGTTCCCGCCACGCGCTATACGTTCATCACGCCCTATCTCGCCGGCAGCATCTGGTATGACGCGGCAAACCTTTGGGTGCACGGAGAGTTCGAGCGTGACGGCTCGAAGATCCAGTATCAGCTTGACACATGAGGCCCGCCGACCCGGCGGGCGCGGGAGCACCGAGTGATGCCGTTCAGACCACCGCTGTGGCTTGCCGCGGCGATCATGGCAAGCGCGGTTGCCGGCTGCATGGCGGTATCCGTCGCCCTCGCTCCCACGCCGGTTACGCTCGCCACCGGGACCCCCGGCGGGATCTATCATCCGGTCGGAAATGCGATCTGCCGGATGTTCAATCTGGCGGACGAGCATCAGGCAACACCGTGCGTTGCGGTCAGTTCCGATGGTTCGGTGGCGAATATCCGACGGATCGAGAGCGGCGAGGCAACGTTTGGCCTGTCGCAGACCGACGTTGCCTATGGCGCTTTTCATGGTGAGGGACCGTTTGCTGCCGCCGGCCCCGATCCCAAGCTGCGCATGTTGATCGCACTCTACCCGGAAGCCTTTACCGTCGTTGCGCGGGCCGATACCGGCATACGCGAATTCCGGGATTTGCGCGGCAAGCGCGTCGGCATCGGGCGGAGCGGTGCCGGATACACCTTCACCCGCGATGTCGTCCTCGCCTCTTATGGCTGGGCGATACTGGATCCCGAGCATGTGGTGGAACTCGGGCCTGACGAACAGAATCAGGCGCTTTGCAGCAACCAGGTCGACGCGATCATCTTTGAGGCGGGGCATCCCAACGGGCTGACCCAGGAGGCGACGACGGGCTGCCGGGCGCGCCTGGTGCGCATCGCCGGACCGCCGATCGATCGGCTGCTTGCGACGCATCCCTATTATGTCGCCACGGTCATTCCCGGTGGCATGTACGCCGGCAACCCCGACGATGTTCGGACGATCGGCACGCAGGCCGTGCTCGTCACGTCGAGCGATCAGCCGGATGAACTGGCTTATGCCGTGGTGAAGGCGGTGTTCGAGAATTTCGCCGACTTCCGCCGCTTGTACCCCACGCTGTCCACCCTGGACATCAAGGATATGGTGCCCAGCGGAGCGATCGTACCGATCCATCCAGGGGCGCTGAGGTATTATCATGAGGCTCACCTCATGCATTAGGTAACCGGCCACGCCGGTCCCGCATCAACGGCTGCCCGACAGCCGGGCGGATTGTCAGCCCCGCCCGAGGTGGCTAAGGCTTGCTGTCCCAGCACTGCGAAAACGCCAGGGAGGCTGCGAGATGAATGCGCCGGTCACCGTCGATTACGGTCCCGAGGAAGCCGCAATGCAGGCCTATCTGGCAGCCGGCGCGCAGCGCGCGTTCGCTCTGGGAAATCGTGGGCCGATCCGCTTCACCGGCGACGGGACCGTGCATCCCGACATCCTGGACGCCTATTGGCGCTGCGGTTTCTACGTCTTCGAAGGCGTGCTCAACGCCGAGGAACTGGCGGATATCGAGGCCGATATCAAAACGAACGTGCTGGAGCGGCTGCCGGTGGAGAAAGGCGCGCCGGTCGACGCCCGGGGACGTCCGGCACTCGGCGCCGATTTGACGGCGCCAACGCTGTTCTGGTCCAAGCCGCTCGGCGATCCGTTCGGCGGCACCAGCCTCGCGGGCGGCCGGCATCCGGTGAAGATGTTCGAGCCGCAAGCGGCAGCGGATGCGCCGCAGGAGGTCGTGTATCTGATCCTGGGGTCCTTGCAGTTTTCCGAGGCGCATCTGCGGGTCTATGGCCATCCGCATCTGCTGGCGGTCGCCGCCGCGGTGAACGGCGATGACTTCGTGCCATTCAACGAAGCGCTGTTCATCAAGGAACCCGGCCGCGGTGCGTCCGTCGCGTGGCACCAGGACGGTCTGACGCACTGGAACAGTCCCGACTGGGACCAAGGCTCGCACGGCTTCAACTTCATGGCACAGCTTTATGGCTGCACGCCGGCAAACGGGGTTTGGGTCGTGCCCGGCTCCCACAAACTCGGCAAGGCGGATATCCCGGCCATGGTGGCGGCAGCAGGAACCGAGCGGCTGACCGATGCGGTGCCGATCGTGTGCAGGCCGGGCGATGTGGCGATCACCAACCGGCAGGCGGTGCATGGGTCGTTTGCCAATACCAGCAAGGACTGGCGGGTGACGTTGAATTTCGGCTTCCACCGCCGGCAGTCGGTGTTGGGCGTGATGGGCGGCGGCGTGCACAACGCCGCGGCGGTGTATGACGCGGACCGCATCAGGCAACGCGCCAGAATGATCGGCTACGGGATCGACGCCAGGCGGCAGCGGTTCCCGGCGGAGACGCCTTTCGTGTATGCGCCGCATGCGGCGGATCAAGAGACCTACCGGTGGGACGCGGCGGCGAAGCTGCGGATCAAGGACTACAACCTGCTTGACCTGAGCATTTAGGTAAGCGCCCGGTCGGCCGCACCTGTCGGTTTGGCGTGACGCGTGGCGCTGCACCGCCGCATTCGAGCTTTTGCCGCCATTGCAACCGATCCGCCACCCCTCCGCTTTGGGCATGCACCGCGACGCGGATCAACGTTGCAGGCAGCCCCTGTCGCAGTGACCGCGACGCCCGCGGAAGGCAGGCCCGGCGGTTCCCGGCGACCTCAATCCCCCGCCGCCGCGACCGGCGAAGCAGGCGGGCGGGCGTGCCGCCGCATCAGCAGCAACAGCGCCATCGGTGGCAGCACGGTCAGCGTCATCAGCCGGAAATCGTTGTTGTAGGCGACGATCTGTGCCTGCTGCGTGATCATCTGGTTGAGCATCGCCGCACCGTGCCGGGTCGCCGGGTCCAGCATATGCGACACCGCGTCGCCGCCTTGCAGCACCCGGTCGAACGGCGTGATGCCGGCGGCAATATCGGCGTGCATCGCCTGCGTGCTGCGGGTCAGCGTGAACGAGGTGACCGAGATGCCGATCGCCGAGCCGATGTTGCGCGCCAGCGATTGCAGCGCGGTACCCTCGCCGCGCAACTGCGTCGAGAGCGTCGTGTAGGCCATGACCGTCATCGGGTTGAACACCAGCCCGATCGAGAACCCCTGCACGATCATCACCACCCACATCTGCTGCTCGGTTACGTCGGGCGTCCAGGTGCTCATGATGTACAGCGCCCAGCCGAGAATCAGCAGCCCCACCGCCATGATCTTGCGCTGATCGAACCGCATGCCGAGCCGGCTGGCGAGATACATCGAGGCGATGGTGCCGAGCCCGCGCGGCGCCATCGCCCAGCCGGCGGTATAGACCGGATAGCCCGCCAGGTTCTGCAAATAGGGCGCCAGCAGCGCCGAGGTCGCCAGCATCACCGAGGAGACGAAGAACACCATGACCATGCCGGCGGCGAAATTGCGATCGCGGAACAGGCCGGGCGACAGGAACGGCTTGTCGGCGGTGAACATGTGCACGATGAACAGATAGAAACCGAGGCCCGCCAGCGTTGCCTCGACGATGATCTCGCGTGAGCTGAACCAGTCCAGCTCCTGGCCGCGGTCGAGCATCATCTGTAGCGCGCCGGCGCCGAGCGCCAGCATGGCGAAGCCGTACCAACTGAAGCGCAGGTGTGGCCGGGCAGGCGCGCTGGGCATGAACAGCGCCAGGCCGGTGATCGCCAGGATGCCGAACGGCAGGTTGACGTAGAACACCCAGCGCCAGCTATAGGCGTCGGTGAGGTAGCCGCCGAGGGTCGGCCCCATGATCGGCCCCATGGTGACGCCCATCGAGAAGATCGCCATCGCCTGGGCGCGGCGCGAGAACGGATAGATGTCGAGCATGGTCGCCTGCGACAGCGGCGCGATCGCCGCGCCGCACATGCCCTGGATCAGGCGAAACGCCACAAGCTGTTCCAGCGACTGCGCCGCGCCGCACATCATGGAGGCGACGGTGAAACCGGCGACGCAGGTGATGAACAGCTTCTTGCGGCCATAGCGCACCGCCATCCAGCCGACCGGCGCGGTCATGATCGCCGCGGCGATGACGTAGGAGGTCAGCACCCAGGTGATCTCGTCACTGCTCGCCGACATGCTGCCCTGCATGTACGGCAGCGCAACATTGGCGATGGTGGAGTCCAGCGTCTGCATCAGCATCGCCAGCATCGCCGAGGCGGTGATCAGGCCGCGATAGGGAACGCGGGTGGTGTCGGACATCTATTGCGTCATCCGCACCAACCGGTCGCGGCGGCAACGCGTCAGCCCCGCGCAAGCACAGATCGGACACCGCAGGGCGCTTGGTCGGCGATAGGGTGGCATTGTCCCGGACGTTCTTGAAAGCCATGCAGTGTGCGCCCAGCCGAGCCATTGCACCATTGCGGGCCCGGCATGCCTGGGGCCGGCGAGGCGGGCGGGCGGGCGGCCAGGACGTCGGCCCGGTCAGTCAGGCCTGATGTTTTGCCGGCGTGTCCTCTCCGCCCGGCGCCGCCTCTCCCGCGGTGGCCTGCGCTGCCAGGTCGGTAAATGCGTCGATCTCCGACCGCGGAACCGCCAGGCCAACGCTGAGCAACGGCAGGGCCGCGCCGGCGCTGCAAGGCAGTGACCTTGGCCGCTGGCCGACCAGAGTGGCGATGCAGCGCTGGCCGCTGCCGGCGCTCGCGCCATCAACGCGGGGCGGCGGGCTGTCAGGCTCAGACCTTCCGCTGCTGGAGTCAGATTTTGACCAACGGACACGCTGCCTCCGACAGCGGCCGGAAGGCCTGGTCGGCCGGCGTGGTGCCGATCAGCTTGTAGAGGTCCCATTCGCCCTTGCTTTCGGCCGGCTGTTTCACCTCGAACAGATAGACCGGATGGATCTTGCGTCCGTCTTCGCGGATCTTGCCGGGGCCGAAACAGTCGTCGTCGGTCGGCATCGCCTTCATGCGCGCCACCGTGGCCGCGCCGTCGGCTTTCGCCGCCGCGGCGCCCATATCCGCGACCGCCTTCAAATAGTGCAGCGTGCAGGAGTAGTCGCCCGCCTGCGCCATGTTCGGCCATAGCGTGATCTTCGGCTGGATGCGCTTCTGGAAGCTGCGCGTGCGCTCGTTGAGGTCCCAGTAGTAGGTCTCCGACAGGCGCAGCCCGGCCGCCAGCTCGATGCCGATCGAGTGGACGTCGGTCGTGTAGGCCACCAGCGCCGCCAGGTTCATGGTTTTCGACAGGCCGAACTCGTGCGCCTGCTTGACGATGTTGATGAGGTCGGCGCCGGCGCCGCAGATGCCGAGGATCTTTGCCCCGGACGCCTGCGCCTTCACCAGGAAGGCGGAATAGTCGGTGGTCTCCGGAAATGGATAGATCTCGGCGCCGAGCACTTTTCCCCCGCCGGCTTCCACGAAATGCGTGGCGTCGCGCTGGGTCGCTACGCCGAAGGCATAGTTGGGGGTGACGAAGAACCAGGTGTCGCCGCCGGCCTTGACCATGGCGCCGCCGGTGGATTTCGCCTCCATGTAGGTGTCGAATACCCAGTGGATCGAATTGGGCGTGCAGGCCTTGCCGGTTATGTCGGAACTGGCGGTGCTGGTGGGGATCAGCACCTTGTTCTTCTCCTTGCAGATCGATGCCAGCGCCAGCGCACAGGACGTCGCGGCGACGTCGATGATGATGTCCACGCCGCGGTTGTCGAACCATTCGCGGGCCAGCGATACGGCGACGTCGGGCTTGTTCTGGTGGTCGGCGGAGAGCACCTCCACGTCGAACGCCCCGGCGCCGAATTCCTGCACCGCCTGCTGCGCACAGATGACGCCGGTGGGACCGTTGACGTCGCGATAGGGTCCGGACTGGTCGTTCATCACGCCGATGCGGACGATCTGGCGGGGTTGCGCGCGGGAGCGCCCGCCCGGGACGGCGGCGCTGGCCGAAGCGGCGGCAGTGGCGAGAAGCGTGCGGCGAGTCAGGCGCATTCGTCGTTTCCTCCGTGTTGCGCCGGAGCATAGGCATGCGATGGGCGGGGGCCAAATGAGCCGCGCGGCCCCTCAGTCCCCTGTCGCCGGCGCCGCCGCGGCGCCGGAAGTGGCGACTGTCGCGGCTGGCGGGCGTCGATGCCGCCGCATCACCAGCAGCAGCAGCAACGGCGGCACCACCACCAGCGACATGATCCGAAAGTCGCTGTTATAGGCGATGATCTGCGCCTGCTGGCTGACCATTTGGTCCAGCATCGCCGCGCCGTGCCGCGTCGCCGGATTCAGCAAGCGCGATGCCGCGTCCCCTGTTTGCAGCACGCGGTCGAACGGCGTGATGCCAGCGACGATGTCGGCATGCGATGTCTGCGCGCCGCGCACCAGGAGCAGTGAGGTCACCGACACACCGACCGCCTGGCCGATGTTGCGACACAGTGCCTGCAATGACGTGGCATGACCGCGCAGCGCCGCCGGCAGCGTGGTGAACGCCATCACCGTCATCGGATTGAACACGAAACCGATGCCGAAGCCTTGCAGCAGCAGCGTTACCATCATCCGCGATTGCGACACGTCGGGCGTCCAGTCGCTCATGGAGTAAAGCGCCGCGCCGAGCACCAGCAGCCCGAACGCCATCACCTTGCGTTCGTCGATCAGGTTGGACAGCATGCTGGCCAACTGCATGCCGATCGCCGTGCCGATGCCGCGCGGCGCCATCGACCAGCCGGCGGCTTCCACCGGGTAGCCGGCCAGCGTCTCCAGGTACGGCGCCATCAGCGCGGAACTCGCCAGCATCACCGTGGCGGTGAAGAACACCATCAGGACGCCGGACACGAAGTTGCGGTCCTTGAACAGACCAGGCGGCAGGAACGGGTGCTCCGCGGTGAACATGTGCACCACGAACAGGTAAAGGCCGAGGCCCGCCAGCACGCTCTCGATGACGATCTCGCGGGAGGAGAACCAATCCTGCGTCTGCCCGCGGTCCAGCATGAGCTGCAACGCGCCGACGCCCATCGCCAGCACCGCGAAGCCGGTCCAGTCGAAGCGCAGCTCGCGCCGCGGCAGCGCTTTCGGCAGGAAGATCAGCAGCCCGGTCACCGCCAGGATGCCGAACGGCAGGTTGACATAGAACACGTAACGCCAGTTGTACACCTCGGTCAGGTAGCCGCCGAGCGTCGGGCCGATGATCGGCCCGACCATGACGCCCATGCCGAAGATCGCCATCGCCTGGGCGCGGCGCTCGAACGGATAGATGTCGAGCATGGTGGCCTGGCTCAGCGGCACCAGTGCGGCGCCGCAGATCCCCTGGAGGAAGCGGAAGCACACCATCTGCGACAGCGTATCGGCGGCGCCGCACAGCATGGAGGCAGCGACGAAGCCGGTCATGCAGACAATGTGCAGGTTCTTTCGCCCGAAGCGCACCGCCATCCAGCCGACCGGCGCGGTCATGATGGCCGCGGCGATGACGTAGGAGGTGAGCACCCAGGTGATCTCGTCGGCGCTGGTGGACAGCGTGCCCTGCATGTAGGGCAGCGAGACGTTGGCGATGGACGCGTCCAGCGACTGCATCAGGTTGCCCATCATCACGCAGAGCGTGATCAGCGCGCGGTGGGGAACCTTCTGCGTGACACCGGACATCGTGGCTCAGCGTTGGCGCAGCGCAACAGGCTGGTCGCGTGGCGGGCCGGGAGGCAGGTGCATCGTCCTGAACGCTCTTCGATACCGACCGAATTGTGCGCCTCTTCCGCCGGCCGCGCCAAGCCTCGGGTGGACGCGGCCGCCAGGCCCCCGCGCCGGAGCAAGGCGTCGGAAGATTTTACCGGTCCCGCGCGGCCCGATGCGCTTTCGATGCCTGTGGGCAACGTCAGCGACCGAATGCCGGCGCTCCACGCCGGGTTCGCGACGTTCTGCAACGTCGGGGGAACCGGCATTACGGACATTTTCGACCAGGCCGATTTGACGGCCGTTGACATCGGCACGGACACCGCGAATTCGCCGCCGTTCGACCGGGTCTGTTTCGACACGACCAACTCATCGGTGTTAGTCAGTAGCCCGTGCTGCAGCTACGCTAACGGCATCGACTATCTGACCGGCCTGGCGGGGGAAACCTTGCAGCCGATCCAGAACGATACCACAGGCCTGGACACCTGGTACGATGAGACGTTCTCCGCCGTGCCGGTGCCGGAGCCAGCCTCCTTGGCGCTGCTTTCCCGGGGTGCCGCTGGCCTCGCCATGGTGCGCCGCCGCCGGCGTTGACCAAAACCCGGTCAGGCTCGTTCGCCCGGCAGCGTCCGGACCTTGGCCGCTGGCCGGGTTTGCGCCACAGTCCCGGCAAACGGAGGACAACGCGCCATGGGCACCACCGCGCAACTTGCCGACTTCACTGCTGGCATCAGCCTCGACCGCCTGCCGCCCGAGGTGGTGAACCGCGCGCGCTTCCTGGTGCTGGACCTGGTCGGCAACATCGTCCGCGCCCGGCATGACGCCGAGAGCACGCCGTCGTTCCTCGCCGCCGTCCGCGCCATGGGGATGGGTGCCGGCAATTCCGGCGTGTTCGGCGACGCCGCGCGCTACACCCCCGCCGGCGCCGCGTTCCTGAACGGCGCGCTGGCGCATTCGCTGGATTTCGACGACACGCACGCTGCCGGCTCGCTGCATCCCGGCGCGCCGGTGATCCCCGCTGCGCTGGCCGCCGGCGAGATGGTCGGCGCATCCGGCGCCGACGTGCTGGCCGGCATCATCGCCGGCTACGAAGTCACCTGTCGCGTGGCGCTCGCCCTGCCGGCCAAGGAGCATTACGACCGCGGCTTCCATCCCACCGCGACCTGCGGCGCGTTCGGCGCGGCGGCGGCGGCGGCGCGGGTGTTCGGGCTGGACGCCGAGGGCGTGGCCGGGGCGCTCGGCACCGTGCTGAGCCAATGCGCCGGCAGCCTGCAATTCCTGGTCAACGGCGCCTGGACCAAGCGTCACCAGGTCGGCTGGGCGGCGACCAACGGCCTGATGGCGGCGACCCTGGTGCGCGAGGGCTTCAAGGGTGCCGCCGAGGCGCTGGAAGGCCGCCACGGCTTCCTGCGCGCCTACGCGCCCAACCCGAACCCGGACCGCGCGATGCAGGACCTCGGCACGGTGTTCGAGCTGATGGCGACCGCGGTGAAGCCATACCCGTCGTGCCGCTATGGCCATGCCGGCATCGACGCGGCGCTGGCGTTGCGCGCGGCGAACGACCTGAAGCCGGGCGACATCACCGCGGTGACGCTCGGCCTGCCGCGCGCGGGGATGATGCTGATCGGCCAGCCGGCGGACAAGAAGGCGAACCCGGAGAACGTGGTGGACGGGCAGTTCAGCGGCCCGTTCGTCATCTCGGCGGCGCTGGCGACCGGGGCGATGGGCTGGGACAGCTACAACCACCTGCGCGATCCGGTGCTGCGCGCGCTGCTGCCGAAGGTGGCGTGCGAGTTCGATCCGGAGATCGAGGCGGAGTTCCCCGCCAACATGTCGGGCAGGCTTACCATCGAGGCGGGCGGGCGGCGGTTCAGCCAGAAGGTGGTAGTGCCGAAGGGCGAGCCCGCGAACTTCCTGAGCGAGGCGGAACTCCGGGGAAAATTTGCCGGGCTGACCGATGCGGTGCTCGGCGCGGAACGGGCGGCGCGGCTGGCCGATGCGGTGCTGGCGATCGATACGGTTTCCGACGTTGCCAGTCTGATGCGCCAGGCGGCGCCGCTGATGCCGGCGCGACTGGCGGGAGAGTAGGCGCGCCGCCAGCCGCTGCGTATCGACCTCGCACGACAGTCCTGCGGGCTGGGGCTGCCAAGCGGACCACGCCCAATCCGGCAGCGGATCGCTCGACCCGTCACGGCCGGGCACGACCGTAGCCTGTGTTCGGGCGCTCGATGCGGGACGGGCTGCATGGCGGGTGTCACTCACGGCAATCGCACCCGACTGGGTGCGTGGTCATGGCTGCTGCCGCCTGAACCGTTTGGGGGGAACGGAAAGGACAGCAAGCAAGATTTAACACAGATTTTCACAGATTAAGTCACAGATTAAGGCACAGATCAGGAATCATCATTGCAAACAAACAAGGCTCCCCAATATCGGAGGGAATAATTATTAACACTTCTTATCTGTGCCTGAATCTGTGACTTAATCTGTGAAAATCTGTGTTAAACCTTGCTTGCTTTGCTGACCTACCCCCAGCACCTGACACCTTTTGCCCGTCGATCCACGCGGCGGCCCAAATACGATCGACCGTGCATTCCAGCGTCCTAACTTGACGCGCATGGGGCGAAGGCCCGCCAGTCACGACTATGCTGGTCGCAGCGAGAGAAGCCGTGGATGCCGACCGGAGCCTGCCCCCGGGCGCTTGACCCGGGAGTCGGCATGACAATGTCGGTGAGGCTCGACCCCGCCATTTGTGCAGCCGGGATGCCACGATAAATGGCGGGTCAAGACCGGCCATGATGGGTGGAAGCCAATCAGGCCGCCACACGTACCTCCTCTGTCACCATCTCTAGCTGGCCGACGGTCTCGCGGCCAAAGGCCAGCGGGATGAAGGCGCCGATCGCCACGACCACGAAAATCGTGCCGAAGAAGATCGTCGCCGACGCGGTGTAAGGTTCCAGCAGAAAAGGCGCCAGCACGCCGGCGAACAGCCGCCCGAACGACTCGCCGAAGATGTGCCCGCGCCCGCGCAGTGCGGTCGGGAATTGCTCGGAAAGGTAGACGCGGGTCGCGGTGAAGGCCGACAACACGGTGAAACCGGTGATCAACGCACCGGTGACCATCACGACCGTTGCATACGATCCCGCCTGGTGCGCCATCGCCATCAGGAAAATTCCCGGAAGCGAACCGGCCAGCGCATAGGCGATCGTCCAACGCCGCCCGATGACCTCCATCAGAAATCCGGTGAAAGCCTTTCCCGGAATGCTGGCGAAGAACACCAGCGAGCTGAGCCCGAAGCTCAGGGTGACGGCGGCGCCCTGATCGACCAGTGCCTTCGGCAGCAGGACCGAAATCAGGAAATAGGCTGTCCCGGCACAGACTCCCGCCAGAATGCCGACCACCGTCCAGCGCAGTTGGCCCTGGGTGAACAATGCCCAATAGCGCGGCAGCTTCTCGCGGGCGGCATCCAGGTGGTCGCCGAGCCCCTCCATCGTCAGCGGCGGCACGGGGTCGCCGCTCGATTTGATGATCCGGTTGACGATGGCGATCGCCATCTGAGGCCGGCCTCGGCGCAAATGCCAGCGCGGGCTTTCGGGAATCACCAGATATACCAGCACCGGCACGACGGTGATCGACAACCCGCCCGGCAGCGCCAGCAGGCGAAAGGCGTCGGGGTTGCCGGCGAGCAGGAAGGCGATGAACGGCACCAAGGTAAACGCGCTCGCCAGCGCCATTTCATAGATCGCACCATAGGTGCGCCGGTGCTGCGCCGGCATCAGCTCGGCGGCGATCGGGAATGCCGCGGAGACCGCACCGCCCGCACTGAGGCCCGTCAACAGGCGCAGGATGATCAATTGCCCGGCGTTTTGCACCAGCGGGATCAACAGGGTGCAAAACGTGGTCGCGATCACGCCGATCAGCATGACCGTCTTGCGGCTCCAGTGATCCGATACCGCCGAGGACGCGAACCCGCCGAGGCACACCATCAGGGTGGGACCGACGGCGAGCCAACGGATGTCGGAGCCGGTCAGATGCAGCGGCTCCTTCGCCAGCACCAGAAGCGAGCCGGTGATGACCAGGTCGTAGCCCTCGATGAAGCCGACGAGGGCGAGCACGGCGATGACCAATACGTGGTAAGCGCTGAACGGAATGCTGTCGAGTTTCCGCCCGAGTACATAGCTGGCGGTCAGCGTTGGCGCTGTCATGGTGTCCTCCTGGACTGATCGCAGTCCAGGCGGTGGTGCGAAAGCACGGCACCGGCGAGGTCGCCGTAGTGGCTTTGCGCGCAATGAAACTAATTACGGTATCGTATTTTACACCTCGCGGCTCCGCCGCGGCCGCACCATCAAGTGCCGCCGGACTGACATGTTGCTCCCTGTTGCGTCGGATGCGGTTTACCCCGCCTTCCCGTTTGCTTCCGGCCCATAGTGCGAGCCGCCGCCAAGCTTGGGATTGCGGCGGCGCATTGTAAAGCGAGAATTTACCCGCATCAGGACAATCGCATTTGCCGCGATGTCGGCACGACCGGACCCGGCCCGGGTCAAATGCCGGTGGGCATGCCTTGCGCGGGCCATGACGCTGGTCGGTCGTGACCGCTATACCGGATGCGCGCCGCGTTGCACCGGACTGTGCGAGGCGGAGACCGGCTCCAGGCGGCCGCCGCACCACATCAGCGGTCATTCCGACCGCCCTGACGATTGGTGCTCGGCCGGTTCGCCCGGGTTGCCGCAGCCCGTGGGTACGTCGATCTTTCGGGTGGCTGGTATAGAATGGCGATGAAGCCCGGGAGTTCGATGAATTGACCGTCCGGATGGCGCTATCCATCGTTTGCGTCGCTGTCGCCGCGCTGGGCGGCGCGGCGTTGTACGAGCACAAAGGTGCGGCCCCCGAGTGCGACAGCGATCGGGCGCAGGGCCAGGTGTACCGGGTTCTGCGCGACCAATTCCACCTGGAAGGCATCTTCCTGCACAACTTCACGAGCACGGCCGGAGGCTTCTTCAGCGACACGCGCGACTGCGCTGCCGACGTCGCGGAGATCAGGGGCAACGTCAATGCAGCGGACATGCGTTGGCGGCAGATTCGCTATCGGGTCGTGTATTCCGACACGTCGGAACGTCCTGACGTCAGCGTGGATCTGGGCGGTGCCACCCCGTTCGTCCAGCCGCCGGAACCGACCCTATGGGCGCGACTGCTCTCTCACCTCTGACGTGTGGCGCCCGCGCCGGCGGGAATCAGAACGGGATTTCCAGCTCCAACCGCCAGCGCAGCGTGCCGCGCGCGGTGGCCGGTGTGGCGCCGAACAGCCAGCCGATCTCGTATTTGATCTGCCCGGCGCGGCCGAGGCCGAGGTCGTTCAGGTTGAGTCGGCCGACCCCGACCGGCCCGGTGAGGAATTGCTGGCGGGAAAACCCCGGCGTGCTGCCCAGTGTACCGGTGTCGCCGTAAATCTCGATCGCCGGCGACAACGGCGCCCAAAGGTTCCAGCGGCTCTGCCAGGCGTAGCTGAAATCCAGGCCCTGGCTGGTCTGGTCCGGCCCGAGTTGCCGGGTGAAGAACAGGTTCAGCATGTGCGTGGTGCGGCCGATATCCTTGCCGAACACCGGGCCGAACGTCACCTCGTTGGACGTCGCGTAGGCGCCGCGCGTCATCGATTGGCCGTACTCGATGTAGAAACCGGTATCGAGGAAATATTCGCCCGGTTCGGTCAACTGGAACATGTTTTCCGACACCACCTGGGTCAGCACGGTCGGCTGGCCCAGGCTCGGATCGTTGTCGAAGCCGAGCTCGACCTCGCTGTGCCACCAGGTCGTCAGGCCGGTACCCAGCTCGAGCGTGTAGCTTTGCTGGCCGCCAAAGCCGGGCCGATGATCGACCGAGAGCGAGCTGTTGTTCTCGATCTCCAGCTCGCCGAGGTCGATCTCGTACGGCGACACCACGTGGTAGTCGGCGCGCGCTGCCCGGAGCGGAACCAGCAGTGCCAGCGCCGCGGCAAGCCCTACAAGCAGCCGGGTCATTTTGCGACCAGCACGCCCTGCGCGGTGTCCTGATGGAAGTCGCCGAAGAACTTGTATTCGCCGGGCGACAACGGACCCAGGAACACCGTGATGGTCTGCCCCGGCGCCACCAGCTTCTCGCGGTTGAGGTCGACGCTCTCGAACTCGTCGGCGGTATCGTCGGTGTTTTTCACCAGCAATTGGAACTTCGCGTTGGCCGGCACCTGGATGTGGTCCGGCTCGAAGCGGTGGTTGTGGAATTGCAGGGTGAGCACCTCATCGGCGCGCGCCGGCGCACCGCCCGCCATCAGGGCAGCCACTGCCGCGGCGGCGGCCAACGCCCGCACCCGCGGTTTGCTCAGGGCGCGTGAGGCAGCCACCAGCGCCAGCAACGTGGCAAGCCAGGCCGCGAACTGGATGCCGGACGGCCGGGCGGAATAACCGACCAGCGCGTGCAGGCTGCGCCCGAGGAAGCTGTCGTCAGCCAGGATGAAGCTGGTGTTCCACAATTGCTCGCCCCAGCCGGGCAGCAGGTCGGCGGAATGCAGGATGGCGGCCGCCTGCCCGGCCATGCCGGCGGCGAGCAGGGCGATCAGCCCGTTGGTGACGCCGAACAGGCGGCGCAGCGGGATGATGACCAGGCCGCGATACAGCAGCCAGGAGGTCGCGCAGGCCAGCGCCAGTCCGGCCACACCGCCGGCGGTGAGCGCCACCGGGGCGGTGTGCGTCGCCGCGACGATGCCATAGAGGAACAGCACCACCTCCGACCCCTCGCGCATCACGGCGACGGCGACGACGGCGCCCAGGGCGGCAAGCGAGCGCTGGCCCAGCCGCACCGCCTGCCCGACTTCCCGCAACTCGGCGGTCACCGAGGCGGCGTGGCGCGACATCCACAGGATGTGCCAGCTCAACATGAGCACGGCGAAGCAGAGGATGGCGGCGGTGAACACCTCCTGCCCGGCGCCTTCGAACGCGTCGGACAGGGCCGCGGCGAAGGCCGCCACCAGGCTGGCTCCGGCGACCCCGGCGGCGATCCCGCCGGCGATCCAGCGGCCACGGCCGCGGACGCCTTCGGTCGCCGCGAGGACGATGCCGACGATCAGGCCGGCCTCCATGGCCTCGCGGAAGACGATGATCAGGCTCACGAACATGCGGTGGGTTCCTCGGCACGCAGTTGCGAATGACTTGCAACTGGAGCGCTGATACACGACGGCAGGGCGCGGCGCAAGAGGGGAGGGTCTGGTGTTGCGAGCGAACTGAATGCCTATGCCACGTCGTGGCCCGGCACAGGATTTTCGCTCGGCACGAATCAGTACAGCGGGGCCAGCCGTGTTCCGGCCCCGTGCGTCAGATATGACAGCGTTGGCAGTTCCAGGCAGCTTGCCCAGGCAGCGGGAGGCCCGGTCGGCGGACCGGTGCCGGGACGCACAAATGCCCGCCATGACGCAGCCACCCATGCCGCAGCCACCAAGACGTGCCCGGCTTCGGCGGCCACGGCGTTCAGCACCGGCGCCAGCGTGTCCGCAACAGCCCCCCGCGCCAGCCGCAATGCGGTCGTCGCTTCTGTGGGAGCCGCTGCGGTCGCCCCGATCATTCCGGGCACGAGGTCGGGATTTTCCCACCAATACAGCCCGCGCGGCGGGGCGCCGGCGCGGAACCCCTTCAGGCTGCCGCCAAACGCCACGATGGCGCGGGACAGCTCCGGCCACTCCGGATGCCCCGGCCCGATGCCGCGGCGGCGGCACATCCAGGCGATCGAGCGACCGAACGAGCCGCGGACCGACGCGGCCTCGGCCTGCGCCGAGGCCAGCGGCAGGTCCGGCCGGTCGTGCCACCATGCCGGCAGCCGGGGAGAACGACCCCGACGGTCGGCGAGCCAATGCTCCAGCAGGAAGAGGATCAGCCGGGCGAGGCAATGGACGAGCCACTCCGGCAAGTGTGCGGTCCCCTCCGGACCGGCCCGATCTGCATCGGGGGCGTAGGCTTGGGCCGGAGAGGTGAGTGTGTCGCGCATCGGGGCCCATCCTTTACGACACGAAGGTGGAGCGTGTCAAGTAATATTTCCTAGTTAGAGGATAAACGTCCTTTCGGTGGCACATGCGCCGCGGCCGGGGCGAAGCCTGTCCCGGCGCAAGCCGGGGGGGGCGCCTGGGGCGTGACCCCATAGGCGTCAGGATAGCCGGGACGCGGAGAAGAAAACTCCCCCTCCCCTTGAGGGAGGGGGTTGGGGGGAGGGGTTGGTCGGGGATTCGCACCGACCAACCCCTCCCCCCAACCCCCTCCCTCAAGCTGAGGGGGAGTGAATTTTCGCTCCGTCGAGCCCTTATCCTGACGGCTATGGGGCGTGACCCCGCGTACGGTCCTATCGGTGCCAGGACGATAGTGCCGTTTCCCACGGCGCGGCTCCGGTGTTGCCGGAAGCGGAGATTCAGGGATCGACCGCGGAATCCATCACGGGCAGTTCGTTCATGATCGGCAGCTTGCGACAAAGCGGACGTCCGTCGCCGTGGGCTAACCGGCCGAGATTGGCCGGGAGCGGCCAGTCCGCTTTCGGGGGCTATCGAGCGTAAGCTGACGTTCTGTTACGGCCCGTATACGAGGCTTGTCAGTTATTTATTGCATTAGTGCAAGCGTCACGAGTCTTGTAAAAGCCAATCATGTGACCTTGGTCGCCAACACCATACTGAAGATAAAGAAAGGTTTTCTCATTATCACTCGATGGCACAGAAAATTCAATATCAATAGCGTCATGCCTCTTGGCGTCATCAGCGAGTTCCTTTGGGGTTCGTTTTGTCTCCACGCACTGTATCTTGTTGGAATAGTAATCCACATACCAGCTTTCGCCATTACGCGATGAGACACTAATCGCCTTAACCTTGTCAGTCTGTGACGGCGGGTCGCTATCATCGCAAAACTTGTTTGTGTAATAGTCGTTGTAGAATGATTTTCCATCGAGATCATATTTGACCACAACGTCAGTCGGATGACTCACGTTAGCTGCCCTTAAGCCTCCCTCAATTTCGATGTTTCGCGCTCCTTTCGCTTTTGCTGATACTGCGTCTCCCATCGGAGTGAATTTCGACAGTTTGCATCCTGCCCAGATCTTCGCTCCATCACTCACCCACCACGGTCCCTTATCCGCTGCGTGCTTCAATGCCTCATCAGCCAGGGTTTGATCCGCCTTGTCTTGATCAGCGTCCACGGCATGACCGTTCCTGCTGAAGTCCGACTTCGTGTTGTCAGCCGTATCGAGCGGATTGGCGCATTTCTCATGGGACTTGTAAAAGGAATACGAGCAACTCTTATCCTTCAGACCATAAGAGATAACGACATCTGCTCCCAAAATGTCACTGCCCGTTGTCTCTAGGTTGGTAGCACCCCTTCTAACGGCGGCAACTGCGAACTGCCTCGGAGTCCCCGACAGCGCATGACACTCCGCGCCGTCTTCATTGCCATCCTTGTAATACCAGTCTGCCGTCTGGTTAGACGTCGCTTGGCCAGCGGTGAGTGCATCGTTGTGGTGCTGGGCTAATGCCGCGATGGCAGAATACCGTTCAACTGAGACCTTCATTACATTGAAGAACGATGGGAAGTCGGAGACGTTGTCCATCTGCATCCGCTGATAGTTGGCCCACTCCTTAGGGTTGGCGGTCGGGATCCACTGACAAAAATATGCCTTATCAGAGACGTCTTTACATTCGAGCGGATGATTCTGATCGGCTCCCTCATTGAGGGCGGCACCTCCGAGGTTCACCCACCAAATGCGAGTACCATTGGGCATCGTCCCTGCATACCGAACGGCGGGGGCTTCCGGGTCATTCATCGAGGTCAATCCCTCTACGCCGTGCGCTGGCGCGAGATAGGAATAGGCTTCATCTATGCTCATACCTGCCGGATCGAGGCAGGGAGAATGACTCCATACACCACCCGTAAAGTTGCTATTCTGCAGGCAGACGAACGCACCTGCGAATTTATGATCATCAGTGTCGCGATGCGCCCGTTGCCCAGCAACAGCAACTGGTGATTGCGACGACGGCAGACCAGGCTGCGCTGGTGTTGATTGAACCGGCACCGATTGAGTCGGCGTTGGCTGTGCCGGCGTCGTTTGCTCCGGCCCATTCGAGGTAAGCGCATTCAATGCGAAGGCACCCCCGATGAGAACCGTGGCGACCAGGAGAACCCTGCCCTTACGCATAATGGTTTGTCGCTTTGGCGGCCACGGGGCGGGCACGAGCCAGAAGGCCCGCGGTGGCCATCATGGCGCCGCAACCGTCCAACATCGGGTTGCGGCGGGCGCCAAGGCAGGGCGCGGCACGGTGGGTCTTGCAGGGCGTGGTCACGAAACAAGCCTCTTTTGCATGCGAGATACTGTCGCGGTTCACGCCGTCGTGAGCAAGCACTTTGCGGCAAAATCGCCCGACGCCGGGGCGGCGCTGCCCACAGGGAGCCAAAATTGCCGGCCAGGTCGGAGGACGGAGAATGGCTGCCAGCGACAGCTTCGCCGAGTTCCTGCGCGAGCAACTCGCTCCACTCGGCCATGTCATTGCGGCGTATGTTCGGCAAGACGGGCGTGTTCTGCAAAGGGCTGATGTTTGGGATGGTGACGGACGACATGCTCTACTTCCGGGTTGATGACCACAACCGAGCGGTCTTCAAGGAGGCCGAGTCCGTTCCACCCCTCAGCTACGAGAAGAAGGGCTGCACCATAGACCTCTCCTTTTGGCGCGCGCTGGAGCGGCTGCTCGACGAACCCGATGAGCTTGTCACGTGGGCGCGAGCGGCGCTGGCGGCGGCGCGTCGGGTCGCGGTGAAGAGAGAACGAACAGCGCCAAAGCGAAAATCAAAGCCGCAACCCACATGATGGGGGCCTCAGCCTCATCACCGCCGCCATTGTCACTAGAACACGGTCCATCTCAAATGGGCCGTACTGCGGCTGCGCGCTTAGGGAGCGATGGTTCAGGGAGCGATGGTTCTTAACAATCACCTGGCTCATGTCGCCCCCTCAGAGGGGCGCGAGGCGGTCAGCGCCGCTCTTTATCCAATGTCCGCTCTAGGAGCCTGTCGGACTTAAGCTTTTCGCGAAAGATCCTGCCGAACAGCGGCACTTCTGAGTAGCAATGATGCGCCCATTTACGTCCGAGCATAATAACATTCCAAAAAATCCGGGAAATTAGCTAAGTCCGACAGGCTGCTAGGGATGGGTCCTATCCGCCGCGAATAGCTTAATTGGGCGCGAAGCGGCCATCGCGGTCGCGAGTGGCCTATGTCTGGAGCCCACCCATCACCCGCGTTCGCCAACGGACGGGGCTACGTCCCGTTACCGCGTGTCTGTGCCGCTTTTATGGTGCGCCCCCAGCCGGGCGAAATCCGGATCGAACACGCGGTCCGCCATCGCCTGGCAACGCCGAATCAGGCGATGTTCGTCAGGGCCGTAGTCCGGAACCGCGTTGTGCATGGTGCGGATATTGTCCCACAGCAGCACGTCGCCCTCGGTCCAGCGATGGGCGAAGCGGTAGTGCGGCCGCACCTGGTGCTCGAACAACATGGCCAGCAGAGCGTCGCTTTCATCCGCCGGCAGCCCGTCGATGCGCACCGTGTAGCCCGGATTGGCATACAGGATGCGGCGCCCCGACAGCGGATGGCGCAGCACCATCGGCTGCGACACCGGCGGCTTCTGGCGCCGCTGCGCCTCGGTGAGCGGCTGGCGCACGGTGGCCTTGCCGCCGCGTGCCCGCATCATGTCCCAGAACTTCGCGAAATCATGCGTGGCCGTCAGCGTTTCCAGCCGTGCCTGCAAGGCTGCCGGCAGGTCGTCGAACGCGGCGGCCATGTCGGCGAACAACGTGTCGCCCAGCACGCGGCCGTTGCGCCGCGGCACCTGCAACGCATGCAGCACGTTGACGAAGGCAATGGTGCGGCTGAATGACATGTCGGTGTGCCAGTCCTGCCCGGCATCGGCGAGACCGATCGGTTTTCCCCCCGCGACGATATTGGACAGGATCATCACTTCGGGGTGGTCCGGCACCTGGAACGCGCCGGAGACATGCACCTCCAGTTCGCCGAAGCGCCGGCTGAACGCGACCTGCGCCGCCGGATCAAGGCGCTGCGCCGGAAAGCACAGCACGCCGTGCGCCGCCAGCGCAGCGAGAATGAACGCGAAATCCGCGCGCGACAGGGGCGATGCAAGATCGATCCCGCCGACGCGGGCACCGAGACTTTCGCCGGATGGCGTGACGATTGGCGTCATGCCGCCGAGTTTGGCGCAGCGCGGTATCCCGCGCTAGACTCCGCCGCATGGCCAGACTGAGCGTGAACCTCAACAAGGTAGCGTTGCTGCGCAACTCGCGCCGCACCGGCGTGCCTGACGTGCTGCACTTCGCCCGTATCGCGCTGGATGCGGGCGCCGCGGGGCTGACCGTGCATCCGCGCCCGGACGAGCGGCACATCCGCCGCTCCGACGTGCCGGCGCTCGCCGCGCTGATGCAGCCGGTGCGGCCGGGCGTGGAATTCAACATCGAGGGCTATCCGGACGCGCGGCTACAGGAGATCCTGGCCGAGGTGAAGCCGGAACAATGCACGCTGGTGCCGGACGCGCCGGACGCGTTCACCTCGGAAGAGGGCTGGAAACTCGACGCGGCGCAGATGGCGCTGGCGCGGCCGGCGGTGGCGGCGGCCAAGGCGCTGGGCTGCCGCGCCATTCTGTTCATCGACCCCGATCCGGCGGTGGTGCCGCGCGTGCGCGATGCCGGCGCCGACGGGGTGGAGATTTATACCGGCGGTTACGCCGCGGCGTTTCGCGGCGGCACGCATGCCGCCCTGCTGGCACGGATCGGCGCAACGGCGCGGCGCGCGGCGGAGCTTGGGCTGGTGGTGAATGCCGGCCACGATCTGAACCTGCGCAATATTCCGCCACTCATGCAGGTCGTGCCCTTCCTGGCGGAAGCGTCGATCGGCCACGAACTGACGGCGGACGCGCTGGAGACGGGCTTTGCCGCCGCGGTGCGTGCCTATGCCGCCGCGCTGCGAACCGCCTGACACGCGCAGCAACGACAACTGGGAGAGAGAGCAATCATGGCGACGGAAAAACTCGCGCATCGCAAGCTGGGCACCGGCGGATTGTCGGTGTCGGCGGTCGGCTTGGGCTGCATGTCGCTGTCCGGCATCTACGGCGCGGCCGATGACGCGGCGTCGGAGGATTTGATCCGCCATGCCATCGACCTCGGCGTCGATCATCTCGACTCGTCGGACATGTATGGCTGGGGGCACAACGAACAGGTCGTCGGCCGCGCCATCAAGGGCCGCCGCGATCGCGTCGTGCTGGCCACCAAGTTCGGCCAGACGCAGAACCCCGGCGGACCCAATGGCGTCAACGGCCGGCCTGAGTACGTGATCCAGGCCTGCGAGGCGAGCCTGAAGCGGTTGGGCGAGGAGGTGATCGATCTGTATTACCAACATCGCGTCGATCCCGGCGTGCCGATCGAGGAAACCGTCGGCGCGATGGCGACGCTGGTGCAGCAGGGCAAGGTGAAGCATATCGGCCTGTCGGAAGCCAAGCCGGAGACGATCCGCCGCGCCCACAAGGTGTTTCCGGTTACCGCGGTGCAGACGGAATTTTCCCTCCTGTACCGGACAGAAGCCGAGGAAACCCGGGAAACCACGCGCGGGCTGGGCATCAGCTTCGTCGCCTACGCCCCGCTGGGACGCGGCTTCCTGACCGGCGCGATCCAGACTTTTGCCGATGTCGATGGCCGCCGTGCCGCGCATCCGCGTTTCCAGAAGGAAAACTTCGATCGCAACCGCGCGCTGGTGGCAAAGATCGAGGCGATCGCGGCGGAAAAGCAGTGCATGCCGTCGCAGCTCGCGCTGGCCTGGGTGCTGGCACAAGGCGACGACGTCGTGGCGATCGCCGGCACGCGCTACAAGGCACGGCTGGAGGAAAACCTCGGCGCGTTGCGGGTGACGCTGACGCCGGCGGATGTGGCGCGGATTTCCGCCGCGGTGCCGGTCGGTGCGGCGGCCGGCACGCGTTACCCCGCGGGCGGCATGGCGGCGGTGTACGTTTAGCCGAACCTCTCCCGCTGCGCTTGGTTGCGCCGCGACGCGGATCGACGCGAGGTGCGAGAGCGCCGAGGGTGAGAACGGCACGCCGCGCAGGGTGCGTCACGCCTCGTCTTCGCCCGGCACGCCAGGTGCGTCACGCCGGACCACGTCGCGGTCCAAGCCCGCCAGCCGCAGAGGGTTGTCGAGCACCTGGCGGAGCTTGCGTGCGAGGTCGGCTCTTCGGAATGGCTTGGTCAGGAGATGAACACCCTCATCGAGGGCACCATTATGAACGACGGCGTTCCTGGTGTAGCCGGACATGAACAGCACATGCAAACCGGGCCGGCGTGCTTGCGCTGCACGGGCGACATCGAGACCGCTCATTCCATTGGGCAGCATAACGTCGGCAAGCAGCAAATCGACGTGCCCGGTCTGATCCAGCAATTGACGGGCCGCCTCCCCATCCTCCGCCTCGATCGCCACATAGCCGAGCGAGGCGACAAGGCTGACCACGAACTTTCGCATGGCCGCGTCGTCTTCGACGATCAGGATCACCTCGCCGCCGCAGGCCAGCGGAACGGTGTCCGGAGCGGCTGGGCGCACCTGGTCCTTGCTCCCGATATCCACTCCCGGGAAATATAGTTTGACCGTGGTACCGCGGCCTGCCTCGCTGTTGATCTCCAGATGGCCGTTGGATTGCCTGACGAACCCGTAAACCATGCTGAGCCCGAGCCCGGTGCCCTTGCCGACCGGTTTGGTGGTAAAGAAGGGTTCGAGAGCCTTCTCGGTCACCTCTTTGGGCATTCCCGTCCCGGTGTCGGTCACCGCGATCAGCACATACTCGCCCGCAGTCATGTCCGCGTGCTGATCCGCGTAGCTCTGGTCGAGTACGACGTTGTCCGTCTCGATGGTCAGCACGCCGCCGCCCGGCATGGCGTCCCGGGCGTTCACCGCCAGGTTGAGCAATGCCGTGTCGAACTGGTTCGGATCGACGCGTACCCGCCATAGGTTGCCGGGGATGCGCGTCCGTATCTGAACAGTCTCCCCGATCGTGCGCCGCATCAACTCTGTCAGGTTCGATACCAGCCTTGCGATGCTCACCACTTTTGGGATCAGCGGTTGCCGTCGGGAATACGCGAGCAGTTGTTGGGTCAGGCTGGCACTCCGCAGAGCAGCGTCGAGGGTGTCCTGAACCATTTCCCGCATGTCGTCATCGATTTGCGCGCGATCCGCGATGAACTCCAGATTGCCGATGATCACCCCGAGCAGATTGTTGAAATCATGCGCTACACCGCCGGCCAGCATGCCGATGGCTTCCATTTTCTGTGCCTGGCGCAACGCCGCCTCGCTCTTGCGCAACGCCCTCTCGCTGCTGCACCGTTCCAGGGTCATCTGGATGGTTGCGTGCAGCTCCCGCTCCGAGAACGGCTTGATCAGGTAGCCGTACGGCCTGGTCGCGCGGGCACGCTCCAGTGTCGCCTCCTCCGAATAGGCGGTGAGATAGATCACCGGAATATGGTAGTCGGCGGGTATCCGCGCCACGGTTTCGATTCCGTCGATCCCGCCCTCGATATGAATATCCATGAGGATCAGGTCAGGACGCGAGGCTTCAATCTCCAGCAAGGCCTGCTCTCCCGAAACAGCGACCCCCGGCACGCCATATCCAAGCTTCATCAATTGCTGCTGCAAATGAAGGGCGACAATTCTCTCGTCCTCCACGACCATGACCCGGGCGGGCATCATCGCGCGGCACCGTTCGGCTTCGCCACGGGAAACCGCAGCGTGAACTGCGTCGGGTTCGAACGCTGCATCTCGACGCGGCCACCGAGCTGCTCGGCGAGCAGCGTCACAAGCTGCAAGCCGAGCGTGCTGGTGCGGATCATGTCGACATGGTCGGGTACGCCGTTGCCGTTGTCACTCACCAAAAGCCTCACTTGCGAGCTGCCTTCGTACGCCAAGGTGACCTGGATTTCGCCGCGATCGCGATTTTGGAATGCGTGCTTCAGGGCGTTCGATATCAGCTCGTTGACCACCAGCCCGCAAGGGATCGCGGCGTCGATCGGCAGCAGGACCTGCTCGGCGTCGATGGTGAGCAAAATACTGTTCGGATCGACGCCATAGGATGCAACCAGCGTCGGCACCAAGGTTTCCAGGAAGCGTCCGAAATTCACCTCGGCGAAGTCCTTCGACTGGTACAACGTCTGATGGATCAGGGCCATCGAGCGAATGCGATTCTGGCTGTCTCGCAGCATGTCCAGAACAATCTGGTCGGAAATGCGCGCCGATTGCAGGTCAAGCAGGCTATAGACGATCTGCAAATTGTTCTTGACCCGATGATGGATCTCGCCGAGCAGCACATCCTTTTCGCGGAGTGCCGCGTGGATGCGTTCTTCCTTCTGCTTACGGTCCGAGATATCGACGATGGCCGACAGAACCATGGCCCCATCCTCGGTTTCGATCGGGTTCAGGCCGATCTCCACCGGGAATTCGCTGCCATCCTTGCGCAAGGCATAGAGATCGCGCCCGGCTCCCATCGGACGAACGTGCGGATCCGCCAGGAAGGAATCCCGCAGCCGCGGGTGATGGTCGCGGAATCGGCCTGGCACCAGCATCTCGACCGGCTGTCCCAGCAATTCGGATCGGGAATAGCCGAAGACCCGTTCGGCCTGGGTATTGACCATCTCGATCCGCCCCGCTTCATTGATCATCACCATGGCGTTCGGCGCCGCCTCGACCACACGCCGGAAGCGTTCCTCCAATCGCTTGCGCGCGGAAATATCGACGATGGCGGACAGCACCATCGACCCGTTTTCGGTGTCGATCGGGTTCAGGCCAATCTCCACCGGGAATTCGCTGCCATCCTTGCGCAAGGCAAAAAGTTCGCGCCCGGCCCCCATCGGGCGCGCCCGCGGGTCCGCCAAGAACGAGTCCCGCAAGCCCGGATGGTGGCCGCGAAAGCGGTCGGGCACGAGCATCTCGACCGGCTGGCCGAGCATGTCGGCCCGTGGGTAGCCGAAGACCCGTTCCGCCTGAGCATTGACCATTTCAATCCGCCCGGTCGCGTTGATCATCACCATGGCGTTCGGGGCAGCTTCAACCACCTGGCGAAACAGCTCTTCGCTTTTCCGCAGCGCCTGCCCGTACTGGTGACGCCGTGCCTCGATCGCCTCAAGGCTCTCAGCGGTCATATCCAACGACCTCCCTCCGCCTGCCGACATCAGCCAAGCCGCGGTTGAAAACCGCTGGTACCATCGAGGTCCCAGAGACGGACGGGGCAGATCCGTCCATCGCACAGGAGCCGCGCCGCACCGCAAAGCGGGTTCGAGGCGCTTTGCGGCGTAATCATTCCGACTGGTTTCGTGCTGCCGCTCCGGCCGCCCTATTGGCGAGAGTCCGCTATCCGACGAGGTCAGTACCTTGGAAGCACCGCCAAGCCGTCACGATGCCGACCCTAAGGGATACTATCTGCGGTTGTAAATCCCACCACTGGGCAATAATTCGGGTTCCTCGGACGTGAACCTTGCACTGGGGTTGCCGTCGACCGCATGCCATCGCGCGCCTGCGAAGGATTCGGCCGAAACGGGACAGCATCCGAATGCTGCAGTGGTCATCGTTCGGTCGGTCATTTCGGTGCGGATTGGCGAGGCGAACGCGCATGGCACGACACAGTCCCCCCCGCGCTGCACCTCGCGCGGCAGGTCACACGCCCAATCGTCGCCGCGCCAATGCCGCCCCCTACCGCGCCGCCGCGTCTTCGAACCGCGACGTGTCATGGAACACGTAGTCGTGGTCTTCCATGGCCTTGCGCCGGTCGTCGCCGCCGGTGCGGCCTTCGCGCGTCAGCCGTTGCTGCGCCACGCTCAGCCGTTCATGGCCGCCCGGGGAATTCCAATGCAGCACCTTGGCAGGCGTGTCGCCGAGCGGGCGGAAGGCGTGCGTGCAGTGCGGCGGCGCATAGGCGAAAGTGCCCGGCCCGACCACGGCGGTCTTGTTGCCGATCGTCATCTCAAGCTCGCCCTCCAGCACGAAGAAAAATTCTTCCTCGGCCGGATGATGATGCTCCTCCGCGGCAAATCCCGGCTCCAGCGTGAGCACGTGGATGACGATGCTGCCGCCGCTCTGCTCCGAGGTGAGGAACCAGTTGTAGGTGCGGGATGGCGCCTTGGTCGTCGGCGCCGCGTCCACATGCAGCAATGTCGGGATTTTCGGCATCCGAGCGAATTGCTCGCGCATGCGCAGGTAGTCGTCGTGCGTATTGACGTCGAACTGCAACGGTTCCACCGGCTGGTTGGTGCGTGCGTCGATCTCGCGCGTGGTTTCGCTCTTGCTCTGCATCTGCCGCTCCCTCGGTGGTTTCGTCACCGGACGTTATGCCGCGCATCGGCGGAACACTAAGCGGCAGGGCGGCGTGCAACAATGGCACTGACAAGCCGAGCATTTATGCCGGATCGGCAAAGCCCGCGGTCGCGCTTGCAGCGGACCGCATGGGCATCCGGCACCATACGAACAGATTCCGCGCCGCCGGCGACTTGGCAGCGACCGCGACGATGCCAAGCTAGGCGGTGATGCCGCATCCTGAAACCTGGCTGAAGGTGCTGCCGCAAGGGTTGTTCTGCGAACCCGGCGGCTTTTTCATCGATCCGCTGGGCGCGGTGGACCGGGCGGTGGTGACGCATGCGCATTCGGACCACGCCCGGCCCGGCCATCGCGCCGTGCTGGCCAGCGCCGACACGCTGGCGCTGATGCGGGCGCGGCTTGGCGAGGACCGCGCCGGCGAGACGCAGCAGGCGCTCGGCTGGGGCGAAGCGGTGACCCTCGGCGACGTGCGCGTCTGGTTGCAGCCGGCGGGCCACGTGCTGGGCAGCGCCCAGGTGGCGATGGACTATCGCGGCGCGCGCGCCGTGGTCAGCGGCGACTACAAGCGCACGCCCGATCCCACCTGCGCCGGCTTCGAGCCAATCGCCTGCGACGTGTTCGTTACCGAGGCGACCTTCGCGCTGCCGGTGTTCGCGCATCCCCGGCCGGCGCACGAGATCGGCAAATTGCTCGACAGCGTCACGCTGTTTCCCGGGCGCACCCATGTCGTCGGCTGCTACGCGCTGGGCAAGTGCCAGCGGGTGATCGCCCTGCTGCGCCAGGCGGGCTGGGACCGGCCGATCTGGCTGCATGGCGCGCTGGCGGCGATGTGCGCGGTGTACGAAGCGCGCGGTGTGGCGCTGGGCGAGTTGCGGCCGGCAACCTCGGCGTCGAAGGAGGAGCTGGCGGGCGCCATCGTGCTGGCACCGCCGGGTGCGGTGGCGGATCGCTGGGCGCGGCGGCTGGCCGATCCGGTGGTGGCGATGGCGTCCGGCTGGATGCGCGTGCGGCAGCGCGCCAGGTCGCGCGGGGTGGAGCTGCCGCTGGTGATCTCCGACCACGCCGACTGGAACGAGCTGAACGCCACGCTGGACGAGGTCGGCGCGCCGGAGGTCTGGGTGACGCATGGCCGCGAGGAAGCGCTGATCCACGCCGCCGGCCAGCGCGGCATCCGCGGCCGGGCGCTGCGGCTGGTGGGGTACGACGAGGAAGACGAGGACGCGCAGGAAGGCGGCGCGTAGCGGTCAGCTCATGCCACCGCCGCGCCGGCGGCGGGGACCGCGTTGGTCGCGCCGGTTCCGCCATGGTCCGCGAGCATGCGGCTGAAATAGGCGATGGTGCGTGTCAGGCCGTCGTCCAAAGTCGTCCTGGGCTCCCAGCCCAGGACGCGCCGGGCCAGGGCGATGTCGGGACAACGTTGCACCGGATCGTCCGCCGGCAATGGGTATGTCACGATGCGCGATGCTGACCGGGTCATGCGAATGATCCGCTCCGCCAGTTCCCGCACCGGTATTTCATGCGGGTTGCCGAGGTTCATCGGCCCGGAGACGGCATCGCCGGTCGCCATCAACCGCACCAACCCGTCGACCAGGTCGTCCACATAGCAAAAGGCGCGGGTCTGGCTGCCGTCGCCGTACAAGGTGATGTCCTCGCCGCGCAGCGCTTGAAGGACGAAATTGGACACCACGCGCCCGTCATTCGGATGCATACGCGGCCCATAGGTGTTGAAGATCCGCGCGACTTTGATCTTCACTCGATGCTGCCGCAGGTAGTCGAAGAACAGTGTCTCGGCACAGCGCTTGCCTTCATCGTAGCAGGCGCGCGGTCCCAGCGGGTTGACGTTGCCGCGGTAGTCCTCGGTCTGCGGATGCACGGTCGGATCGCCGTAGACCTCGCTGGTGGAGGCTTGCAGGATTGTCGCACCGATGCGCTTCGCCAGGCCGAGCATATTGATCGCGCCGATCACGCTGGTCTTGGTGGTCTGCACCGGGTCGAACTGGTAGTGCACCGGTGAGGCCGGGCAGGCGAGGTTGTAAATCTCGTCCACCTCGACATAGAGCGGGAACGTGACGTCGTGACGCATCGCCTCGAAATGCGGGTCGGGCAAAAGATGCGCGATATTGTCCTTGCGGCCAGTAAAATAGTTGTCCACGCAGAGCACGTCGTCGCCGTCGCGCAGCAGGCGCTCGCAGAGATGCGACCCCAGGAAGCCGGCGCCGCCCGTTACCAGGACGCGCTTGCGGGTCAACGGCATGGGATCGGACTCCTGGCGGTTGGTCCTGGCGGGGCGGCTGGCAAACTGTCAAATGCCGTCGGCCGAAGCAAGCCGGCCGGTCCAACCGATGCAGCCGCCGCCGCGCGGGACAGCGCTGCGGTGCCTTCCCCCTCGCAATGCCGGAATTTTTACCGCCAAGCGTTGCCTGCGCGCCCGCGTGGAATTTTGCGAAGCTGCCCGTGACTCGTGCGGCGACCGCGCCCCCCTCCGCCGAGTTTCCATCGCCGTAGGAATCGGCTACCACAGCGGATTGCCGAATCCGGGACACGGCCAGAATGCGCTTCACCATCGACCGCATCGACCACATCGTGCTGAACGTGAAGGACGTGGAGATCACCGCCGCGTGGTATCAGCGTGTCTTGGGCATGGAGCGTGAGGAGTTCGGCCCGAAGCAGCGCACCGCGCTGAAGTTCGGCGGCCAGAAGATCAACGTGCGGCCGGCGGACGCCGATCAGGGAAGCTGGGTGACCGGCGTCAACGACAAGCCCGGTTCCGGCGACCTCTGCTTCATCACGGCGGCGCCGCCGGATGTGGTGATCGGCCACTTGCACGATTGCGGCGTGGCCATCCTGGAAGGTCCGGTGCAGCGCGAGGGTGCGCTCGGACCGATGCAGTCGGTGTATTGCCGGGATCCGGACGGCAACCTGGTCGAGATTTCCGCCTATCTGCCGTAGTCTTGGCGGCCGCTGCGACCCGATGGCGCACGACATCGCCGACTTCGACTTTGCCCTGCCGGCGGACCGCATCGCGCAGCATCCGGCCCGGCCGCGCGACGCGGCGCGGCTGCTGCACGTGACGCGCGACGGCCTGGCCGACCGGGTGGTGCGCGACCTGCCGCAACTGCTGCGGCCGGGCGACGTGCTGGTGGCGAACGACACGCGGGTGATCCAGGCGCAACTCACGGCGCGGCGGCTGCGCGCCGGTGTCGTGCAGCCGGCGCGCATCGGCATCACGCTCGACCGCCCGCGTGCCGACGGCGCGTGGCACGCGCTGGCGCGCAATGCGCGGCGGCTGCGCGCCGGCGACGCGCTGCGCTTCGACGGTGCCGACGACCTTGCCGCCACGGTGCTGGAACGCGACCCGGATGGCGGCGTGGCCCTGGCGTTCAACCGCGGGGGCGAGGCTTTTGCCGCGGCGTTGCGGCAGGCGGGAGCGCTGGCGCTGCCGCCCTACATCGCCCGGCCGCAAGGTCCGCTGCCCGAGGACGCATCCGACTACCAGACGGTATTCGCCGCGCGTGAGGGCGCCGTCGCCGCTCCCACCGCCGGTCTGCATTTCACCCCGTCCCTGCTGGCGGCGCTGGACGCGCGCGGGGTTCGGCGCGTCACGCTGACGCTCCATGTCGGTGCCGGAACCTTCCTGCCGGTGCGCGGCGACGACATCGCGCGCCACCGCATCCACGCAGAGCATGCCGAGATCACACCCACCGCCGCCGCGGCGATCACCGCCGCACGGGGGGCCGGCGGGCGCGTCGTGGCGGTCGGCACCACCAGCGTACGGCTGCTGGAAACCGCGGCTGACGACGCCGGCCACATCCAGCCGTTCGCCGGCGACACCGAGCTGTTCATCCTGCCCGGCCACCGCTTCCGTGCCGTCGATCTGCTGCTGACCAATTTCCACCTGCCGCGCTCGACGCTGTTCATGCTGGTCTGCGCGTTCGCCGGTACGGCGCGGATGCGCGCCGCCTACGCGCATGCCATCGCCGCGGACTACCGGTTCTACTCCTACGGCGACGCCTGCTTGCTCGAACCCGCCACCTGATACCGACCGCGGCCCTGCTCTTGGGCTCGGAACATTCGGTAGCTTGCTGATGTGTTCTACGAGTTTACGAAAGTAATACCAACCGGCGAAAAGATTGACCGACGCACGGTGCTACCATCGTCATGCCGACCACCGGGTCAAGCGCCCGGTGGCAGGCTCCGGTCGACATCCATGACTTTCCTTGTTGCGAGCAACAAAGTTGTGAATGGCGAGCGGGAGCCTGTCCCCGGGGCACTTGACCCGGGGGCGCGCCATGACGAGGCGCGCGGCCGGTGAGTCAACCTTTGCGCCGGTTGGTATAATTGGTTCGGTGTGGCGCGCCCGTGCCGCAGGGGTGCGCCACCGGCGCATCACCCGCGCAGAACCCGCGGCGTCGGCGTCAATCGCTTGAATGGAGCGAGCGTGCGGTCGCTATCCGCCGACGCGTTGTTGTTCCGAATCACCATCATGGCCACGTCGTTGCACGCCTGCGTTCCAGACGCCGGGCCCGACGGCTACGAACGGATGCTGTTGCCGATGGCGCCTTCGCTTCCATTGCGGCTTGGCCCGGGCAATCGGCGGTTGCGCATCGGCGGTTGCGGCGCCGGGCGAGCCCGCGGGCTCGCCCGGTTGTCCCGGCATCAAGTTGTATTGCGTCGCCGGCCGCAGATCAGCCCGGCGGCTTCTTCTCCTCCTCGTGCGCCGGCTCGGACCGCGGAGCAGCCTGGGGATGCGGAGCCGCCTCGGGACGCGGCGCGGCTTCGGGGCGTGGCGCGGCTTCGGGACGTGGCGCGGCTTCGGGGCGCGGCGCAGGCGCCGCTTGTGGACGTGGTGCCGCTTCGGGGCGCGGCGCAGCTTCGGGGCGCGGCGCGGGCGCCGGATGTTCCTGAGGCGCGGCCTCCGGATGGACGGGCGTCGGTGCGGCGTGCCCCTCGGGTGCCGGTGCCCGTGTCTCGGGGGTTGCCGGCCCCTCATGTGGGGCGACGGCCGGATGCGCGCCCTCGGCCGGCGGCCGAAGCGCCGGTGCCGCGCCGGGCTCGGGGTGCGCGGCGGGCGGATGGCCGGCTTCGCCTGGAGTCCGAAGTGCCGGAGCAGCGCCTGGTGTTGCGGTTGTGCCGGCATGCGGGCCCGCTATGGCGGGTCCTGGCGCCCCATGCTCCGGTGCGGCCGCGTTGCGCGCCGGGACGACGCCCGGGCCGGTAAACGCGGCTGGCCGGCTGGTCGCGGCAATCGGCGGACGGCCGTGGTTCACCGTGGCCAGCAATTCGTGATTGCCACGGGCGGCCTGCTGGTGCTGCGTCTGCAAGGCGGTCGGCGGCGTGTGCGACGCGTGGGCGTAGGCTTGCTGTTGCTGCGTCGGGCGAGCGGTGATCCCGCCGTGACCGCCGTTGAAACTCACATGGGCAGGTGTGTTGTTGACGATCGCGCGGTTGTAGACGTTGGTGATGTGCACGTTGCCAAAGTTGTTGGCGGCGCGGTTATAGGCGAACGCGCCGTGGTTCCAGTAGCCGCCCTGGTAGCCGGCTCCGTTGTAGCCATAGCCATAATTGATGCCGCCGTAGAAGCCGACCTGCGGTCCCCAGTAGCCCTCGTTGAACACGTAAACGCCGTTGTTCCAACCCCACCAGCCCGGCGTCCAGAGCAAACCTACCTCGGGAGGCTGTACCCAGGTGCCCGGCACCCAGAAATAGCCGTCCGGTCCGTACGCCCAGTAGCCGGGCGTCCAGATGTAGCCGGGCTCCGGGATCACCGGCTGCACGTAATCGGGAAGCGGGGGTGGCGCGAGCGTGATGTTCACGCTGACCGCCACTTGCCCGAACGCCGCGGACGGTCCTGCTACCGCACCCAGCGACAGCAGGACAGGAACGACGAAGCGGTACCGGGACATGTGTGGGCCTCGTATTTTGAGGGTCAAGGAGGTAGGCGCTAGTCCACGCATCGGGCCGATCGGCCTGGGCCAGGCATACGCCGCCCCGCCCAGGTGGTTGAGCAGCCGACATTGTGACGGACTGCATGGCTTTTTTGGGGCGCGACGCGCGGGGCGACAACCCCCATAGGCGTCAGGATAAAGCCGGACGGCAGAACAAGCTTGCTGTCGCACCGGCGCGACCCCGGTCGCTTATCCTGACGCGCATGCGCCACACCCTCTGGCACGGAGTGCGATTTCACAATCGGTTGAAGGCCGGTGGCATGACAGGGATGTTTCCCTGCCGTCACCCGGCGCGGCAGGATGGCTGAATGCGCTGCGCTTTCAGGCCGCCCGATCACCCAACGACCGACCCGCCCTCAGAACAACGACAGTTGTGCCTCGGCAGCGGCCCGCCCGCCCTGATCCGGCAGCGCGAACTGCCCGCAATCCAGTCCCTCACGCGCCTCATCCAAACCCCACTGCCGGGTCGCGCGGGCGAAGCGGCGCAGCAGCAAGTCGGCATACACACCCTGTCCGGCCATGCGGTGATGGAAGCGTGGCTCGGACAACGCCCCGCCGCGCGTCTCCCGGATCAGGCTCAACACGTGCTTCGCGCGATCGGGGAAATGCGTCGCCAGCCAGTCCTCGAACATCTGCCGCAATTCGTGCGGCAGGCGCAGCAACACATAGCCGGCATGCCGCGCGCCGGCGCGCGCCGCGGCTTCCAGGATCTTCTCCATCTCCGCGTCGTTCAGGCCGGGAATCATCGGCGCGGTCATCACCCCGCACGGCACGCCGGCGCGGGTCAGCTCGGCGATTGCATGCAGCCGCCGCGCCGGCGTCGCCGCGCGCGGTTCCATCACCCGCGCCAATGCCGCATCGAGCGTGGTGACCGACACATACACCCGAGCCAGGCGCCGCTTCGCCATCCCGGACAGGATGTCGAGGTCGCGCAGCACGCCGGCCGACTTGGTGACGATGCTCACCGGATGGTTGTAGCGGTCCAGCACCTGCAACACCGTGCGGGTCAGTTTCAAAGTACGCTCGACCGGCTGGTACGGATCGGTGTTCGACCCCAGCGCCAGAGTGCGCGCCACATAGCCCGGTTTGCGCAGCTCCTTCTCCAGCAGCTCCGCCACATCCGGCTTGAACACCAGCTTGGTTTCGAAATCCAACCCGGGCGAGTAGCCGAGATAGGCGTGCGTCGGCCGGGCATAGCAATACACGCAGCCATGCTCGCAGCCGCGATACGGGTTCACCGCGCGATCGAAGCCGATATCCGGCGAGCTGTTCCAGCTTATCGCCGACCGGGTGGAATCACGGGTCAGCGTGGTGGCCAGCCGCGGCAGGTCGCCGAACTCGGCGGTCAGCGTCTCCCAGCCATCGTCGAACGGGCTGGTGGACTGCGATTCGAAACGTACCGGCGGGTTGAGTGTGGCACCCCGGCCGCGCCGCGCCAGCGACGGCATCGTTGCGACTGGCGGCGGCTCCGGCATGCCGGCGCGATCCAGCGCCGCGAGAGCGTCCACGTCCTTGCCAAGACCGGCATTCCCGAGCATGGTCCCGTTCCCTGTCCGTTCGCTGCACACAATGGCGGACCAGAGATGCCCCGTCAAGAACATAAACAGAACATAGTGCCACCGCAGTCTGCCGGCGGCGGCCGGCATGGCGCAGGCCCCACCCCCATAGGCGTCAGGTTAAAGCCGGACGGTAGAAGAGGCTTGCTGTCGCACTGGCCCTCCCCGGTCGGTCGCTTATCCTGACGCTCATGGGCCCCACCCCCCGGTCCCCCGGCATCTCCGCCGTCATCCCGACGCTGAACGCCACCGGAACCCTCGCCGCAACCGTCGCGACGATCGCCTGGGCGGCGGAAATCATCGTCGCGGACGGTGGCAGCACCGACGGTACCGCCGAAGCCGCGGCCCTGCTCGGCGCGCGCGTCGTCACGGCGCCGCGCGGCCGCGGTAGCCAACTCGCCGCCGGCATAGCCCCGGCAAGCCATGACTGGTTGCTGCTGCTGCACGCCGATACCCGCCTCGGTCCCGAGGCCGAGGCCGCCGCGCAAACCCATATGGCCCGGCATCCCGGTCACGCCGGCTATTTCCGCTTTACGCTCGACAGCGCCGACCCGCGCGCGCGCCGGCTGGAGCGCCTCGTCGCATTGCGCTGCCGCAGGCTGGCGCTGCCCTACGGCGACCAGGCATTGCTCATTCACCGCGATCTGTTGCGCGGCGTCGGCGGCATTCGCCCGCTGCCGCTGATGGAGGACGTGGACCTGGTCCGCCGCCTCGGCCGCCACCGGCTGGTCGCGCTCGACGCGGCCGCGATCACCTCGGCGGCGAAATGGGAACGCGACGGCTGGCTGCGCCGGTCGGCACGCAACCTGTGCTGCCTGAGCCTGTGGTTTGCCGGCGTCGCGCCGCACCGTATCGCGCGTTTCTATTGAAGCGTGGCGCGCCACTCATGCGCGGAATCGCCGAAGCCCGAGGCATCGAGGATGCATCGTCTGCCACGGATCGGCACGAGCGCCGGACGCGGCATGACGCGCGAGCGACTGCGGCGGCGGTATTCCGCGGCGGGCATCATGGCCGCTTGTCCGCCAGGCCGAGGCCGTACGCATAATACCAGCCGTCCGAAAGATTGACGTACGGCACGGTCCGTCCCAACCGTCATGGCCGGCCTTGACCCGGCCATCTATGCAGCCGCAGTGCCGCGATAGATGGCCGGATCAAGCCCGGCCATGACGGGTTGCGGCGCGCCGGGAGACTGGACGCAACCGCACGTTCCGCCTCACACTGGATGACAGCGGTAACAATCCAAACCGCCCGTGGGGAGACGCCATTCACATGCCGCCGGACGAACGCCGCTCGTCGCCACCCAATATCGTGTTCATCATGGCAGACGACCTCGGTTACGCCGATGTCGGCTGCTACGGGCGGCCCGAGTTGGCCACGCCGAACATCGATCGGATTGCCGCACGCGGCGTCCGCCTGACGCAGGGCTACGCCAACTCGGCGGTGTGTTCCGCGACGCGGCTCGCGCTGATCACCGGGCGTTACCAATATCGCCTGCCGCTTGGCCTGGAGGAGCCGCTGGCGGGCAAGCCTGATGTCGGCCTGCCGCCGGAGCACCCGACCTTGCCCGCGCTGCTGCGGCAGGCCGGCTATGGCACCACGCTGATCGGCAAGTGGCATTTGGGCATGCCGCCGAAATTCGGGCCGCTGCAAAGCGGCTACGACCGGTTCTGGGGTATCCGCGGCGGCGCGGTGGACTACTACTCGCACGAAAACCCGCGCCGGGAACATGACCTTTGGGACAACGACGTACCGGTTCGGCAGGACGGCTATCTCACCGAGATGCTGGGCGACCGTGCCGTCGCGGCCATCGACAGCTACGCCGAGCAGGGAACGTCCTTTCTGCTCAGCCTGCACTTCAACGCGCCGCATTGGCCGTGGGAGGCGCCAGGAGACCGAGCGGAATCGGATCGTCTGCGAGGCAGCAACCTGCGGCATTTCGACGGCGGCACCCAGCAGATCTATTTTCGCATGATCGCGGCAATGGACGCGCAGATCGGCCGCGTCTGGCAGGCGTTGGACGCGCACGGGCTGTCCGACAACACCATCGTGATCTTCACCAGCGACAATGGCGGCGAGCGCTTCTCCGACACCTGGCCATTCACCGGCATCAAGACCGAGTTGCTGGAGGGCGGGCTGCGCGTTCCGACCCTGATCTGCTGGCCCGCCCGGATTCCGGGTGGCCGCACCAGCGCGCAGGTGGCGATCACCATGGATTGGTTTCCGACGCTGCTGGAGGCGGCGGGCACGACGCCCGATACCGGCTATCCTCCAGACGGCATCAGCCTGCTGCCGGTGCTGATGGGGCAGCACGATCCGCTGCCGCGCACATTGTTCTGGCGCTACAAGACGAACGCGCAGCGCGCCGTGCGTGACGGCGATTTCAAATACCTCAAAATCCGCGACAACACGTTTTTGTTCGATGTCGTCGCGGACCCGCGCGAGCGCGCAAACCTCAAGGATCGCCATCACGCGCGGGCCGAGCGCATGGTCGCCGACTGGAACGATTGGAACGCCACGATGCTGCCGGAGATACCGGACAGCTTCGGCGAGACCTACACCGCGGCGCAACTGGCCGATCATATGGGGCTGTCGTAGCTGCCGGCGCTGCCCCCCGTCATGGCCGGGCTCGACCTTGCCATCCATCGCGGCACGGTGCCGGCACAGATGGCCGGGTCAAGCCCGGTCATGACGGTGGGAGCAGCGGGGCGTGACGTGGGGGGCGCCGGGGCATGACGATGCGGCCCGTTGCGTTGCGCCAGCCTGCTGCAATGCGGATCGCTGATCGATGATCGCCGGCGGTTTCAGTCAGGCGCACCGCGACACGGTGGTGGTCTTCGCCCGCGCGCCGCGGCTCGGCGCGGTGAAACGCCGGCTCGCCGCGGAGATCGGCGACCGGGCCGCGCTGCGCTTCCACACCGAAACGCTCAGCCGCCTGCTGCACAGGCTCTGCGCCGACCGGCGCTTCCGCACCGTGCTGGCGGTCACCCCGGATGGTTCGCGGCTGCGGCTGCCGCACCGCGTGGCATTGGCAGCGCAGGGCCACGGCGACCTCGGCCAGCGCATGCAGCGCGCCTTTCAACGCTTCCCGCATCGCCGGGTGGCACTCATCGGCTGCGACATCCCGGACGCCGATGCCGCCGACGTCGCCGCGGCGTTCCGTGCGCTCGGCCGCGCGGACGCGGTATTCGGGCCGGCGGCCGACGGCGGCTACTGGCTCGTCGCCATGAGTCCGCGCCGTCCCGCCCGACCGTTCGGCAACGTGCGCTGGTCCACGCAGCATGCGTTCGCCGACACGCTGGCGAATTTCGCCGATCGCCGGGTCACGCTGTTGCGTACGTTGCACGACGTGGACACGGCAGCGGATTGGCGTAGCTTGCGCGCCGCATGTCGAACATTGCCCGGATAGCACGAACGCGATTGCGCCGGCTGACCCGGCTGCCGCTGGTCTCGCCACGGCAGTGGCTGCGCCGGCTGGTGTTCTGGGTCGGCGCGGTGTTGGTCGCCGGTGTGGCGATCGGCTTCGCCGCACTTGCCAACATGGCCAGCGACGGCTTCGTCCGCGTGCAGGCCCCCCGCCCCTGGATCGCCCTGCTGATCTGCCCCACGGGTCTGGCCGCATCGTTCCTGCTGACGCGCCACGTCTTCCCGGGCGCCCAGGGCAGCGGCATCCCGCAGGTGATCGCCGCCCAACACATGACCGATCGCGCCGCGATGGCCCGCGTGCTGTCGCCGCGCATCGCCGCGGGCAAGATCGCGCTGACGCTGCTGGGCCTGTGCTGCGGCGCGTCGATCGGCCGCGAGGGCCCCACGGTGCAGGTTGGCGCTGCCATCATGCATACGCTCGGACGCCTGCTGCGCCTGCCGCGGCTGGACCTGGAGCGCGCACTGGTACTGGCCGGCGGCGCCGCCGGCGTGGCCGCCGCGTTCAACACGCCACTCGCCGGCATCGTCTTCGCCATCGAGGAACTCAGCCATTCGTTCGAGGCGCGGACCTCCGGCACCGTGCTCACCGCGGTGATCATTGCGGGCATCACAACGATCGCGCTGATGGGCAACTACACCTATTTCGGCCACACCTCGGCGGAACTCGATTTCGGTCGCGGCTGGATTGCGGTGATGTTGTGCAGCGTGGCCGGGGGGCTGTCCGGCGGCTTGTTCAGCGCCGCGTTGATCCGGTTTGCCCACGGCCTGCCGGGCCGGGTCGGGCAATGGCTGGCGCGTTATCCGGTGATATTCGCCGCGCTATGCGGATTGGCGCTGGCGCTGATCGGCATCGCCTCGCACGGCCAGACCTATGGCACCGGCTATGAGCAAGCGCGCGGCATGGTGGAAGGCACCACGACGCTGCCCGGTTCGTACGTGGTGTTGAAATTCGCGGCCACGGTGATCTCCTATATCAGCGGTATTCCCGGCGGATTGTTCGCGCCGTCGCTGTCGGTGGGTGCGGGACTCGGCGCCTGGCCGGCGCAGCTCATGCCGTCGGCTCCGGCGGGCGCAGTCGTATTGCTCGGCATGGTGGCGTATTTTTCCGGCGTGGTACAGGCGCCGATCACCGCGACCATCATCGTGATGGAAATGACGGACAACCAGCGCGTGACGATTCCCTTGCTGGCGACGGCATTTCTGGCATTCGGCGTGGCGCGGCTGGTATGCCGGCGGCCGATCTACGGCGCGTTGGCCAGGCGCTTCATGGATGCGCAGGCTCAGGCGGAGAATCGCTCCCGGTAGTCGCGCGGTGCCACCGCGAGCAATCGGAGAAAGCTGCGCCGCATGGTTTCCTCCGCACCGAAGCCGCAGCGCCTGGCGATATCCTTGATCGAGCGTCGCGTGCTGCCCAGGGCGTTGCGTGCGGCCTCGACGCGCAGGCGCTCCACCGCGCGTGACGGCGTGATGCCGGTGGCGGCGTGGTAATGGCGCGCGAAGCTGCGCTCGCTCATGCCGGCGCGCGCCGCGAGCTGCGGGACGGACAGGTCCTGGTGCAGGTTGCGCGCCATCCAGGCATGCAGCGCATCGAAGGCCGGGTCGGCCTGCAACATCAGGCCGGCGCTGAACTGCGCCTGTCCGCCGGGGCGTTTGGCGAACACCACCAGTTGCCGCGCCACCGCCAGCGCCGCGGCACGACCGAGATCCGCTTCGACGAAGGCCAGCGCGAGATCGATGCCCGCGGTGACGCCGGCCGAGGTCCAGACCGCACCGTCGCGCACGAAGATCGGGTCGCTTTCCACGCGCACCGCCGGGTAGCGTCGTGCCAGCTCGGCACAGCGGCGCCAATGCGTGGTGGCACGCCTGCCGTCGAGCAATCCGGCCGCGGCGAGCAGCAAGGCGCCGGTGCAGACGGAGGCGATGCGGCGGGACTCTTGGGCGCGCCGGGTCACCCAGCGGAGCAGCCGGCGATCGGTTGCTGCGTCGCGCACGCCGGTGCCGCCCGCGACCAGCAGCGTATCGAGCTTGCGGCGGGCGGATGGGAGCTTGTCAGCGATCAGCGTCAGGCCGGCCGAGGTGGTGACCGGCCCGGGCTGTTGCGCGACGACGTGGAGTGCGTAGGGCGGGTCTTGTCCGGCTTCGCACGCCAGTTCGTTGGCAGTGGCGAACACCTGCAATGGGCCGGCGACGTCCAGCAACTGCACACGCGGGAAGACCAGGATTTCGACGCTGCGTTGTAGACCTCTCGCGCGTTGCGTGCGGGAGAGGTTACGCCCTGAAGATTGACGAACGGCAGAGGCCTCCCCAACCGTCATGGCCGGCCCGCGGGTCAAGTGCCCGGGGGCAAGGCTTGACCCGGCCATCGATCGCGGCACCACGGCTGCATAGAGGACCGGGTCAAGCCCGGCCATGACGCGGGGAGCGCCGGTGCGAACCAGCCGGGAGTCAGTCATTACCGCCTCTGGCATTACGCGGACCGCTTGGCAGAATCCGAGGGATCTTTGGCATTTCCGCCAGATCGTGCCGTGCCATCATCCGGTTGTCCAGCAGGAGTTACCCCCATGGCTGCCATACGAATCGGACTGTTGCTCTTCCCCCGCATGACCCAGCTCGACCTGACCGGGCCGTTCGAGGTGTTCGCCAAGTTGCCCGATGCCCAGGTGCTGCTGCTCTGGAAAACGCTGCAACCGGTCGAAGCGGAATCCGGCCTGCGCATGCTGCCGCACGCCACGTTGCGTGATTGCCCGCCGCTCGACGTGGTCTGCGTTCCGGGCGGACCCGGCGTCAATGCGCTGATGGAGGATGACGACGTGCTTGGCTGGCTGCGCGCGCAGGCAGCGCAGGCGCGTTACGTCAGTTCGGTGTGCACCGGCTCATTGGTGCTCGGCGCGGCCGGCTTGTTGCGCGGCAAACGCGCCACGTCGCATTGGGCCTCGCGCGATCTGCTCTCGGCGTTCGGCGCCATTCCGACGGCGGGCCGCGTCGTGCGCGACGGCAACCTGTTCACCGGCGGCGGCGTCACCGCGGGGATCGATTTCGCGCTGACCATGGTCGCCGAGCTGGCCGGCCCGGCAGCCGCGCAAGCAATCCAGTTGCAGATCGAATACGCCCCGGCACCACCGTTCGACTCAGGAACTCCAGAGAGTGCGCCGCCGGAAGTTCTGGCTGCGGCGCAGGCAGCCGGTGCGCCGATGCGCGCCACGCGCGAGGCATTGGTAGCGCGCCTTGCTGCCTCTCCCGCCTTTGGCGGGAGCGGGTAGGACGAGGGTGACGCGTGCGCCCTGCTGCACCCTCGCCCTACCCTCTCCCGCGAAGCGGGAGAGGGGGTTTTACATGCTCCAGCAATCGCGGCATCAGCTCCACGAGATTGCAGGGGCGGTGCCGGTTGTCGAGTTGTGACTCCAATATGTCGTCCCACGCGTCCTTCACCGCACCGGTGCTGCCCGGCAAGGCGAACAGGTAGGTCCCGCCCGCGACGCCACCCAGCGCGCGGGACTGCATCGTCGAGGTGCCGATCTTCTGGTAACTCAGCATGCGGAACAATTCGCCGAAACCCTCGATCTTCTTGTCCAGCACACGCTCGAACGCCTCGGGAGTCACGTCGCGCCCGGTCACACCGGTGCCACCACTGGTGATCACCACGTCGATCTCCGGGTCGGCAATCCAAACCCGCAAACGCTGTTCGATCGAACCGGCGTCGTCCTTCTCGATCAGCCGCGCGACGACGCGATGCCCGGCCTTGACGATGCGCTCGGCCAGCACGTCGCCGGACGTGTCGTGCGCCGCCGTGCGCGTGTCCGACACCGTGAGCACGGCGATGTTCACCGCAATGAACGGGCGGCTTTCGTCGATGCGCGCCATGCTGCTGCCTCCTGTTGCCGCGGCCGCACCCTCAAGGGATCAGTGCAGGCGCGCCGAGGCGATCTTGCTCTCAACCGGAACCGGCGTGAAGCGCGGGAACTCTCCCGCCGCCATATCGTCAAGGCTGGGCGCGGGCACATGCAGGCGCGCCGCGTAGATCCACGTGTAGGTCAGTGCGCGTTCCACGAATCTGCGCGTTTCGTCGTTCGGAATCGCCTCAATGAACAGCAGCGGATCGCCGTCGTCGCGCATCGTCGTGGCCCAATGCAGAAACCCGCCCAGTCCCGCGTTATAGCTCGCCAGCAGCCGGAGCAGATTGCCGCCGATCGCATCCTGCGCGGCCAGCAGGATCACGTAGCGTTGCCCCAGTTCCAGATTGAGCGCCGGATCGTGCAGGCTTCCGTTGCTCAGCGACGCATCGCTGTCGACATAGTGCGCCGTCACCGGCATGAGCTGCATGAGCCCGCGGGCGCCCGCGGCGGATACCGCGGCGGGATCGAAATTCGATTCCACCCGGGTGAGCGCATAGACCAGCGCACGATCCACCCGAAAACCACCGGCCGGACGCAGCGATGGCAGCGCGAACTGCAATGCCTCGCCGGCGTCAGGGTCGATCGCTTCGCTCCATGCGGCGAGTTGCGCGGCGCAATCGGTCAGCCCGACGCCGGCGGCAACCAGCAGCAGCGCCCGACGCAGCGCGGGATCGTCCCGCACCACCGGCCACAATCCGCGCAACTCGTCTGCCGCCTGCTCCGGCTGGCCGACCTGCAACAGCGCGAACGCGCGCCATCCGGCATCGGTCGCGGCAATGGCGTCTACATCGGCCTGCGCCAACAGCGCGCCGCTCGGCACGATCCCGGTCGGCAGCCCGAGCAAGCGTCGGGCGATCAGCCCGTGCAGCGTCGTCCGCTCGGCCGCGGCACGTTGCAGCCAGCGCGCGGCATCCGCGGGATCATGCAGCCGATCCGCGGCGCGCGCGCCCCAGAACGCGGCCGCCGCGCGTTGTGACGCCGATGCGCGAGGGGCGTCGGCGGCGTTCGCGAACAGCCGCCGCGCCTCGGTTGAATGTCCCAGGCGCCAGGCCGCGAGACCGCCGATATACGCCGCCAGGCCGACGTCATGCTCGGCCAGTGTCGCATGCAGGGCGAGCCGCGCGACATGTAGCGCCTCAGCGTCGTCGTTTTGGGTGAACAGGGTGCGGGCGACCTCGCCACGCAGCAGCGCGGCATAAGCGGGGGGCAATCCCTTGCTCGTATCGATCAGCCGAAGCGCCGATTGCGGGCCGCCGTGCTGCAGCCGGGTCGCCACGGTGCTTTCCAGCGCGGGCTGCCGCGGCAGGGCGGCCGGTTCGGTCACGGCATCGGATGCCGGCGGTTCGCTCGGGCGCGGCGGGGGGACCGCGGCGATCACCGGCAGCGGCGGGACGGTCGCATCCCTGGGCAGCCGGCGCAGCAGCAAGGCGCGGATCGCCGGCGCATCCGGCTGGGTGGCATAGCGGCCAAGCCAGTCGGTCAACTCCTCGGCGGTCGCCCGATGGAACCGCCCCAGATCGCGTGCCGCGCGCAAATGCCCGAGCAACAGGTCGTTCTGTACCTCGCCGATGGCGCGGTCGGCAGCCTGGAGATCGCCGCGATCCTGCAAGACGAAGGCGCGGTGGACCAGGACAGCGTCGCTCGGGCTCAGCGGTTGTGGCAGCGCCACGCCGGCATTGCCGTCCAGCGGCGCGATGCGCGGCACGGCCATGGCGGTTTCATCATTCCCGGAAGCCTGCGCCGCCGGAGCGAACGCTCCGGCGAGGATCGCAACCCCAGCGAAGAACGCTCGGGCGGCGGGCAGACGGGAGCGCGTGTGATCGAGCCCTCGCATGCCGGATGCCCTATAGAGCGGCAGGCGAGACGGCAACCCTTTTCGGCGAGACGAGTTTCATGGAGTGAGACGCACTGTCCACAAATCAGGCGGTTAGCACGTGCGGTTGTGTCACGTTTCTGCGAGATCGGCGTCCAACGTCCGCCGCAACAGCCGCAGGGCGGCCCAGGCGTCCCGCCGCGCGCTTGGGGTGCGGGCGACCAGGCCGGGGCCGGGCATGACCAGGGCGGGGACCGGTGCGGCGGCGCCGGGCACGGCTACCTCGGTCCAGGCCGGTCCGGGTCGGCGGCGCGTTGGGCCGAGCAAGGTGCGGGCGGCGAGCGCGCCGGCCAGCACGATGCGCCGCGGCGCGGCCAGCGCGATCAGGCGATGCAGGAACGGCAGGCAGACGGCGACCTCGCCCGCGCTGGGCAGGCGTCCGCCCGGGGGGCGCCAGGGGATCAGCGGCGTCAGCAGCAACCCGTTCCGAATCAGGCCGACGCTGGCCAGCATACGGTCGAGGAGGAGGCCATCCGGGCCGGCGAAGGGGGTGCCGCTGCGGTCCTCGGCCTCGCCGGGCGGGTCGCCGATCAGCATCAGGCTGGCATCCGGATCGCCGGCGGCGAACACCAGATTGGCGGCGGTGTCACGCAGGGCACAGCCGTCGAATGCGGCCAATGCCGCGCGCAGGTCGTCGATGGTGCGTGCCTGGCCGGCGGCGGAGGCGGCCCGCTCGGCCGCGGTGCCTGACGTGGTGCCGGGGGGGCGCGCATGGGCGGAGGTGGGGATGGGGGAAGAGGAACGGGAAGGGGAAGGGGAAGGGGAGGGGGAGTCCTTCCCCCCGGCTTGGCGCGCGCAGCCGATCGACCGGCGCGTCCTCCAGCGCCTCGTCGGCCCCCCACTCGATTTGCAGCCGCAGCAATGCGAGAGCATCCATAGGC
>Ga0181530_10000427_pt1 | contig 53658 bp, 42 predicted proteins | sample PEATcosm2014_Bin_42_FD_119769 | JGI IMG/M metagenome (GOLD analysis project Ga0181530, IMG submission 119769) | Peatland microbial communities from MTU Mesocosm Facility, Houghton, MI, USA - PEATcosm2014_Bin10_60_metaG | ecosystem: Environmental > Terrestrial > Soil > Wetlands > Peat | place...
ATCGCCCGGCTCAGCCAGCTTCGCGAGGAACTCAAGTCCGCGATCGACGCCGACGCCGACTCCTACAACGTAGTCATGAAGGCCTACAAGTTGGCGAAGTCTTCCGAGGGCAACGCTTCCGATGGTGGTGGGATCGGCTCCGCTCTCAAACAAGCGACTAGCGTTCCTCTGGGCGTCGCCGAAAAGGTAGTCGAGGTGGCCGAGATCGCCAAGGATCTGAAGCCAGTCACCAATCCGAATATGAAGTCCGACCTGACGACGGCAATCGCTTTGGCAAAGGCAGCCCTCGAAGGGGCGCTGGCGAATGTGGAGATCAATCTTGATTCACTGAAGAATTATTCGCCGAAGGACGAAGCGTTCGTGGCTGAGACGCGAAAGCGGACGACAGCACTGAAAGTGTGAAGTCATGAGGGGAAAAATGCGTCAGGCGTGGTGGGCTGTGTCCTCGATGGTCGCGCTGTTGTGCGGTTTGACAGGATGTCTCAAATGGCCCGATGCCCAGGTTAGCTCGATGCACCCGGACAAGGAACTGTTCGAGCGCGGCATATCTGCTGTGGACGACGGACGCTTTGCTGTGGCAAGTATGACACTTCAAACGCTCATCAGCACCTATCCTGACTCCGAGTTCGCCAGCAAGGCGAAGCTGGTATTGGAAGATCCGCGAATTGCGGAGTGCTTCGGGAATTGGAACCCTCCACAGTGCGACGGGAGGTTTGTCACCACGCCACCCTGAGACTGATGCGTCTGTTTTCCGTGCAAGCCGTCCCGATTCGAGCGTTCTAAGACCATGCGCGGAGGACGCACTTTGGTTACGGTCCTGTGTCGTCAATGAGGGACTAAGATAGAATCAGACAAGCTTCGCACGCCGCCAAAGATCGCCAACGCGCGGTCTGCGGCTTGCATCTAAACTTGGCAGACCCATTTTGAAGACTTCGTTTTGAGGATGTCGTTTTGAGGAATTCTATGAAGAAATTCTGTTTTGCGGTTTTGCTTCTGTGCGCGACGGTTGGCTATGCCATGCCGATCGCATCGTCGGCGCGTTCCATGGTGCCTTCCGAGATTCAGCAGCTGATCGGCGTCGACTACCGGGCGCTCAAGGATTCTCCCACCGCGCAGGCGCTCAGGCAGCAAGTCCTGCCCGACAACCTGAAGGAACTCGAGACGGCACTGAAAGGCATCGGCATTGACGCCGACCACGATCTCGACCAGCTCACCTTCGCTTCTTTCCGTACCGAGAAGAAGGGTATTCAAACCATCGGAGTGGCGGCTGGATCGTTCTCCGCAAAGGCTGTCCTCAAGAAGATGAAGCTGAAGAAGATCACGGCCGTCAAGTACGGCACCACCAGCATTTACCCGATGGATAACGATCTGGTGATGACCTTCCTGGACGACAACACGCTGGCCTTCGGCACATCGGCGTCGCTGCACAGCGCGCTCGACACCCGCGACGGCAAGCGCCCATCGATGGATTCCAATCCCGTGATGACCGACCAGATGTCGGCCGTCGATGGCGCGTCCCTGTGGAGCATCCTCGACCAGCAGGGGACCCAGGCGATGATGTTTTCGGTAATGGGCGATGCGGCGAAGGTCGCCGACTACGACAGCATCAAGAAGCGCATTCTGGCTTCCCGCTACACCATGAACTTCGCGAACGGGGTGAATTTCGATCTGAGTGTGCTGACGGCCGACTCGATGACGGCGGCTACGCTTTCCACGGTCGTCAAGGGCGTCATGCTGTACAAGAAGATGAACGCCAGCCCGATCGAGAAGACTGCCATTGAGTCCACCACCGTCGATTCCGACAGCTCGAACCTGCAGGTACACTTCAAATGCGACGATCAGAAGTTCCAGTCGTTGCTGCACGCGCCGCTATTTGCCGCAGTCTCGCACTGACGTTTCGCACTGGCGCTTCGCTGACTGTCTGGCGTCAGTCTGAGGCGAGAAGGAAAAACGTCCCGGATGTCTCCGGGACGTTTTGTTTTGTGCCGATCCTGTAGGGCAGGGAGTCTGCCGGAGTAGCACACCTTCTTGACAACGTTCTATGGGCGCTGTACAACACGAAGTTCGAGGTTAAGCGGTTAGCCAGCGCGTAGACGGTGTCAGCGGGACTCCCACGGTTTCGAAAAGCTGCCCCCGGTTCTTGCGCCCGCGAGAGAACTTCGAGCGAGCAATTACCAACTTATGGGGAATCGTAATGCCGATGTTCGGCGGGGGAATGCTGCTGCTGGCGCCTCGTGGAGCGGTGGCGGCGTGCTCGGCGGACAAGAACCTCCAGGGCGGTATCATCAGGTAGGACTGCAAGCCGGACCCGGGCTTGCCGTGAGTCTTCATGCATAATACGAATCCAGCGGTCGAAAATCGCACCCATGATCTGGAGCAAAGATTTGTCCAGCGATTTGGGAAATCTCCACGCATTTACCAGGCTCCGGGACGAGTCAATCTGATCGGCGAACACACCGATTACAACGATGGATTCGTCATGCCGGCAGCGATCGGCTTCTATACCCGAGCCGCCATTGCGCCGCGTCCCGACCGGAAGCTGGTGATTCATTCTGAAAATTACTCCGAGCAGGTCGAGTTCGATCTCGATCGTTTGCCAGCCACGCGCGCCGGTCACTGGAGCGATTATGTGATTGGGGTTGCGAAAATGCTGGAGCGATCCGGCAGGAAGCTGGGCGGAGCCAACCTGTTGGTGGATGGGAACGTACCCGAGGGTGCGGGATTGAGTTCCTCCGCTTCGATTGAAGTAGCCGTCGGCTACGCGCTGCTCGATCTGGCCGGTCCGGCCAGCCCGGCGAACGACCGAACCGAGCGGGATGGAACCGGGATTGATCGAACGAGGATTGATCGAACCAGTCTCGCCTTGCTCTGTCAGCAGGCGGAGAACGAGTTTGTCGGCGCGCGCTGCGGAATCATGGATCAATTTGTGGTCAGCCACGGGAAACGCGGCCACGCTCTGCTGCTCGATTGCCGCTCTCTGGAATACCGCCATTTGCCGCTGCCCGGCGATGCAGCCCTGGCGATCTGTAACACCATGGTCAAGCACAGCCACGCCAAAGGCGAATACAACCAGCGCCGGGCCGAATGCGAAGCGGGCGTGCAGGCTCTGTCGAAGCATCTGCCAAACGCGCGGGCGTTGCGGGACGTGACGCTGGCCGATCTAGAAGCCTACGGGCACGAACTGCCGGAGGTAGTCCTGCGACGCTGCCGTCACGTGATTGGCGAGAACGCACGCGTGGTCGAGGCAGCGGCGGCGCTTGAAACCGGGGACTTGCAGGCATTCGGGAACCTGATGCGCCAGTCACATCGCAGTCTGCGCGACGACTTTGAAGTGAGTTGTTCGGAACTCGATCTGATGGTGGAGCTGGCGGAGAAAGCGGATGGTGTTTACGGATCGCGATTGACGGGAGGCGGTTTTGGCGGCTGCACCATCACGCTGGTCAACGCTGGTTCCGTCGAAGCGTTCCGACGGACGGTTCAGGAAGGATACGAACGCGCGACCGGCACGAAACCTGAGATTTACGTCTGCACCGCGGCCGATGGGGTTGGCCGGGTCGACTGAAAACGCCGCCTGAGAGGCCGTCTGAGAAATGGCACGAAGCCAATGAGAGTTCTAGTTACAGGGGGAGCGGGCTACATCGGCAGCGTGGTTGCCGACGAGCTGCTGCAGGCCGGACATCAGGTTGTGGTCTTCGATAACCTGAGCCACGGCCATCGCCAGGCGGTGCCGAAGAACGCCGAACTGGTAGTGGGCGACTTGGCGGACCGCGCTTTGCTTGATCAGCTACTCCGGTCTCGCGCGATTGATGCCGTCATGCATTTTGCGGCACTGATCGAAGCCGGCGAGTCGATGAAGGCTCCGGAAGCGTTTTTCCGCAACAACACCGCGAATGCGCTGACGCTGCTCGAAGCGATGCTCGCGGCCGGGGTCAAGCGTTTCGTCTTCTCGTCTACAGCGGCGCTGTTCGGCAATCCCGACCGCACTCCGATTGAGGAGGACGATCCCGTCCATCCCACCAATGCCTACGGCGAATCGAAGCTGCTGGTCGAGCGCATGCTCGCCTGGTTCCATCAGATTCACGGCCTGCGCTATGCCAGCCTGCGATATTTCAATGCCGCCGGCGCCTCCCGCCCCGACCAGGGCGAAGCCCACCAGCCGGAGACTCATCTCATCCCCCGGATTCTCGAAGTCGCTCTCGGCCGGGCGCAACACGTGGACATTTTCGGCGTCGACTACCCCACGCCCGACGGCACCTGCGTCCGCGATTACATCCACGTCAGCGATCTGGCGCGGGCGCACCTGTTGGCGCTCCATGCGCTGGAGGATGCGGCGGAGAATTCCAGTCCGCTGATTTACAACCTGGGCAACGGGCACGGCTTCAGCGTGCGCCAAGTGGTCGAAGTGGCGCGGAAAGCCACCGGGCATCCGATTCCCGCGATCGAATCGCCGCGCCGCGCGGGCGATCCAGCGGTCTTAATTGCCAGCTCAGAAAAAATTCGGCGCGACCTGGGCTGGCAGCCGAAATACCTGGACTTGGAAACCATTGTCGAAAGCGCCTGGCAGTGGCATAGCACTCATCCGGACGGGTATGGAAAGTATTGAGTCATTGAATCATTGAGTCATCTCAATGCTCCAATGATTCAATGCTTCAATGATTCCATGAACTTCTCCGAACTCACATCGCAGCCACATCGCCGCTTCAATCCGATGAACGGCGAATGGGTGCTGGTGTCGCCGCATCGCACGCAAAGGCCATGGCAGGGACAGGTCGAAGACGTTGCCACCGCCGCGCCTGCTACCTACGATCCGGCCTGTTACCTTTGTCCCGGCAATGTTCGAGCCGGAGGAGTGCGAAACCCCGCCTACACCGAGACGTTTGTCTTCGACAATGATTTTGCGGCGCTGAAGCCCGATACGCCCGCCGGGGAATTTCAGGAGAAAGAGCTTCTCGTTGCCCGCAGCGAAGCGGGCCGGTGCCGGGTGGTCTGCTTCTCTCCGCGACACGATCTCACCATAGCGCGCATGAGTGTGCCCGAAGTACGACGAGTGGTCGATACCTGGGTGCGAGAGTTTTCCGCGCTGGGGAGCGACCCGCACATAAGTTCAGTGCAGCTCTTCGAGAATCGCGGAGCGATGATGGGATGCAGCAATCCCCATCCCCACGGACAGATCTGGGCCAACCAAACCATACCCAATGAATTGGCGAAGGAACTGGTCGCGTTTCAGGACTACCGGCAACGACACGGCAACACTCTGCTGCACGATTACCTGGAGCTTGAACTAGAGAAACAGGACCGGCTGGTTGCGGCCAACGACCATTTCGTTTTGCTCGTGCCGTTCTGGGCGTTTTGGCCTTTTGAGACCCTGCTGATCAGCCGGCGAAGCGTGTCTGCGCTCGATGAACTGACCGACGACGAGCGCACCGCACTGGCCGAGATACTCCGGCAGGCAACCATTCGCTACGACAATCTATTTCACACGTCGTTTCCATACACCATGGGCTTTCATCAGCGGCCCACCGATGGCGCGGACTATCCGGAATTTCATTTGCACACGCATTTCTATCCGCCCCTGCTGCGCTCGGCGACGGTCAAGAAATTCATGGTTGGCTACGAGATGCTGGCCATGCCGCAGCGGGACATTACCGCTGAGACCGCGGCGCAGTGGTTGCGGGATCTGCCCGCACGGCATTATCTGGAACCGCCCTCGGCACCCTGATGGATATGCCATGCGGGGGATCATATTCTCCGTCCTCGCCCTCCGACCGCAGCCCTCGCAAGCAGGCCAACTCACTACCGGTGCCACAACGCGAGCAATACACGCAGAGTGCGAAATTCCGGTAATGGTGCCATTTGACTGCACCACTACCGAAATTCCGATTCGTTGGATTCGAAATATTGATCCAAATTGAGACCGAAGTTTGTTGACCGGTGGAGGGCGTTCAACCTAGAATGCAACTGATGTTAAAGCAGAATCTCTGCGCGATGTGCATCTGTTGTTGTTGTGGATCTGTGTGCCCTGGCGCGGGGAGGTTGCCGACTTAATAGGTTTTTAAGAGAACGGCACTTATAGCCCACCGCCAGTTAACTCTGGCGGTGGGCTTTTTATTTTTTGGGGACAAACAGGCGGGGTCCAACGATCTATGACAAACACAGCGGCAGAATCCAAGGCACAGAGAGTCGAGCGCCTCAAGCGCTCCAAGAATCCGTGGGAAGGCCTGGAGGAAATTCGGCGCTTCGCGCGCGAGGGGTTCGAGTCCATTCCGCCGGAATGGCTCGGGACCTACTTTCGCTGGTGGGGCGTGTACACCCAGGGTGATGGGGCGGGCGTCACCGGCGGCCAGGGCGGGGAGGGCCGGGCGCTGCAATGCTTCATGGTGAGAATCCGGATCCCCAACGGTCTGTTGAGTTCCGAACAATTGCGCACCATTGCCGAACTCACCCGCCGCTACGCACACGGAATTGCCGACATCACCGTGCGCCAGAACATCCAGTTGCACTGGGTCACGATCGAGGCGCTGCCTGAGCTGCTCGAAGCGCTCGCGCGAGTGGGATTGAACACAACCAGCGCCTGCGGCGATGTCACGCGAAATGTTACCGGCTGCCCCGTCGCGGGCGTAGACGCGGACGAGATTTGCGATGCTTCTCCTTTGGCGCTCGAGGCCTCTCGAATGCTGGCGGGAAATGCCGACTTCTACAACATGCCCCGCAAATTCAAGATCTCGATCACGGGATGCCGCGTGTGGTGCCCGTATCCGGAGATCAACGATGTCGGCTTGACGGCGACGACTCGCGTGCTTCGCGGAACGCCCGAGGTGGGTTTCTCGTTGCGAGTTGCGGGAGGGCTTTCAACCGAACCTTATCTGGGAGCGCGATTGAACGGCTTTGTCCAATGGCATCAGGTGCTGCCCGCCATAAAGGGGATTGCCGAACTCTTCCGCGACTCCGATGTGTTGCGGGAACATCGCGAGCGGGCGCGTCTGAAATTTCTCTTCCTGCGCCAGGGATGGACGGCGGAAGGTTTTCTGCAGGAACTGCAGCGGCGGGTTGGATTTGAATTCGATCCCGCCGTCGAGGAAGCGCCGCCCGCGGATGTTTATCGCGACCACGTGGGAATTCACCTGCAAAAACAGCCGGGCCTCTGCTATGTGGGAGCGGCGGTGCTTCGCGGACGCATTACCGCCGAGCAAATGCAGGCCGCCGCCGATCTGGCCGATCGCTTCGCTTCCGGCGAACTGCGCACGACCAACATGCAGAACCTGCTCATCGTCAACGTCCTTCAGGCTAATGCCGAGGCCTTGGCCAAGGAATTGGACGCGATTGGATTGCGCGTGGGCGGCTCGTCGTTCTATCGCGGCACCATCGCGTGCAGCGGCACGGAATTCTGCAAGCTCGCCATCACGGAGACGAAGAGCTTTTCGCGCTGGCTGGTCGAAGAACTGGAAGAGCGTCTGCCGGGCTTCGATCAGCACCTCAAACTGCACGTCACCGGATGCCCGAATAGTTGCGGACAGCACTGGATTGCCGACATTGGCATTGATGGCAAAAAACTGAAAGTCGATGGCCGCCTCGTCGATGCCTATTACTTCTGTCTGGGTGGAGCGCTCGGTTTGCATCAGGCGACCGCGCGGCCCGTGGGATATCGCTGCCCGGCGACTGAGGTTCCGGAGGCGATCGAAAGGTTGCTGCGGCAATATCTCACCGTGCGTGAGGCAGGCGAGAACCTGCGTCAATTCTTTGCCCGGCACACGGACACGGAGTTGCGGGAATTCCTGGCCGGCGCACCGGTGGACGCGGTCGCCCGCGATTTGCCGCCGGCGAGTGCTGGCGCCGCAGGGCCCGGAAAGTTAGCGCAGGCAGCCGGAGGCGATGGTGACTAACTTGTTCCCAATGTTTATGAAGCTGGCCGGGAAGCAATGCCTGGTGGTCGGCGCGGGGAAGGTCGGCGAGCCCAAGATCGGCGGCCTCATCGACACCGGCGCGCGCATCGAGGTGGTCGCGATGGAAGCGAGTGCGCAAGTCCGCGAATGGGCCGAGGCCGGAAAGATCGAACTGGAAGTGCGCGCTTTCACGGCGGGTGATCTCGACGGCAAGTTTCTCGTGGTGGCAGCAACGGCTTCAGCGAGCCTGAACAAACTCATCTATCGCGAGGCGCAGCGGCGCGGAGTGCTGTGTAACGTGGTCGATGTTCCGGAGTATTGCGATTTCTTTTATCCGGCCGTGGTGCGGCGCGGCGACTTGCAGATTGCGATTTCAACCGGGGGCCAGAGTCCGTCGCTGGCCCAGAAAATCCGACAGCAACTGGAGCGGCAGTTCGGTCCCGGATACGCGGAGTGGGTCGAGCAGCTCGGCGAGACCAGACGGCTCATTCTAGCCAGCGATCTCGACCGGGAGATCAAGTGGGAGTTACTGCACTCGCTGGCGAGCCGGGAAGCGTTCGAGGCGGAGCTGGCCAAAATCCCAGAGTTAAGCACGACGTTGAGCGCGAAAGGTGAAGGAGTATGAGGGGAAAGGTCTATCTGGTGGGCGCGGGGCCGGGCGATCCGGAGTTGCTGACCGTGAAGGCTCTTCGCCTGCTGCGAAGCGCCGACGCCGTTCTGCACGACGACCTGGTCGCGCCCGAAATACTGAAGCTGATTCCGTCAACCGCCCAACTCCACAACGTGGGCAAGCGCTGCGGGAAAAAGAAAATCCTGCAAGGGGAGATCAATTGCCTGATGGTCGCGTTGGCCGCTTCAGGACTGCGCGTGATTCGGCTGAAGGGCGGCGATCCGCTGATCTTCGGGCGCGCCGGGGAAGAGATTGAATTCCTGCGCTCGAACAACATTCCGTTCGAGATTGTTCCGGGCGTGACTTCGGCCCTGGGTGCGGCCGCCGCGGCCCAGATTCCACTGACCGATCGGCGAGCGTCGGATGCGTTGCTGCTAATTACGGCGCATCGAGCTTCCGACAAAAATTCTTCGGATTGGAGCAAGTTTGTCGCGAGCGGCGCGACGCTCGTGATTTATATGCCGGGACAAAACTACTCGGACATCGCGAGGCGGCTGACGTCAGCCGGACTGGCCGGTGAGACGCCTTGCGCCGTCATCTCGCGCGCCAGCACCAGGCATCAGCGAACCCATCGCACGACGGTGCTGGATCTGCATCGGACGCAGCAACTTGCCTCGCCAACGCTGCTGGTCGTCGGCGAGGTCGTGAGCTTGTCCGATCCTGCCGCGCTGGCGGAAAACCTCGTAGCGCCCGGCCTGTTGCCGGGCGAGGCCAGGGTAGTTCCGGCGACACTTTTCAACCCACTACTCTCGCAGGCGACGCGCCCGCGAGCAAATGAGGAGACGATGTCGTGAAAGACAAGATTGCAGAAGTGCAGTTGGCAGCGGAGAGTTGGAGTCCGCAGAGGGTGCTGGCCTGGGCGTTTGAAACCTTTGGCAATCAGGTCGCCATCTCGTCGGCGTTTGGAGCGGAGGGCATGGTGGTTATCGATGCAGCTTCGCGGGTACGCAAGGATTTTCGTGTGTTTACGGTTGATACCGAATTCCTCTTTCCTGAGACCTACAGCCTGATTGACAGAATCGAGCAAAAATATGAGATCACCATCGAGAGAGTTTTTTCGCTGCTATCGCCCGAGGAGCAAGAGCGGGCTCACGGAACGGCGCTCTGGGCCCGCGATCCCGACCAATGCTGCAACCTGCGGAAGGTTGAGCCGCTCCGCCGCAAGCTGAGCGAACTGGGGGCGTGGATCACGAGCATTCGCCGCGACCAGACTTCATTCCGCAAGGCCGCCGGCAAAATCGAATGGGACGCGAAATTCGGGTTGGTGAAAGCGAATCCGATCGCCGACTGGACTTCGAAGCAGGTTTGGCGCTATCTCCTCGAACACGGCGTGCCTTACAACTCGCTCCATGATCAGAACTATCCAAGCATTGGCTGCACGCATTGCACGCGGGCCGTCCTGCCGGGAGAAGATGCCAGGGCGGGACGCTGGTCGGGCTCAAGCAAGACCGAGTGCGGACTGCACATCATTGAAATCGAGCCGCTGACGCCGTTGCCGGAAGCGGATGCGTAGGGGTAGGGCTTTACACTGACCTCGCTTTCCATCTGCTATCTTCCTATGATTCGCGCTCATCTCTGATAGGATTCAGCTCGTCTCAATTTTTACGAGTGCGCGCCGTTCGGCTGCGCAGTGAGGCGAAAGGACTGCCACTGTGGCACTAAACGAAAAAACCAGCTACAACCGGTTCCTGCTGCTGGTAGCGGGGCTGGGCGGATTGCTCTACGGTGTGGATGTCGGCATCATCGCCGGGGCCTTGCCTTATCTGGAAGCCACTTCCGGGTTGAATGCGGGCCAGCTTTCCATCGTCGTCGCGGCTGTGCTGCTCGGGAGCGTGATCTCAACCCTGTTTGCGGGCGCGCTGGCCGACTGGATGGGGCGCAAGCCGTTGATGATCCTCAGCGGATTACTGTTTGTCTGCAGCATCCCCATGATTGCGCTCTCGCGTGGCTATGACTCGTTGGTGATTGGGCGCCTGTTGCAGGGCATCAGCGCCGGCCTCATCGGCGTCGTGGTTCCGCTGTATTTGGCGGAGTGTCTGTCGGCATCTAGCCGCGGCAAGGGGACGGGCATCTTTCAGTGGTTGCTGACGCTCGGGATCATGGCCGCGGCTATCGTCGGCATGTTCTTCAGTTATCGCGTCGAAGAAGTCGCGAAGCTGGGCGATACGGCGCGACTCCTCACTTTCAAAAACACGGCTTGGCGCAGCATTTTCTGGGTGTCGCTGCCGCCCGGCATTTTGTTCGTGATTGGCAGCTTCATGGTGTCGGAGTCTCCGCGCTGGCTCTTTCTGCGCGGGAAACGGGATGCTGCCTATGCTGCGCTTCTCCGCTCGCGCGTTACTGAGCAGGCGGACGTCGAGATCGCGGAAATGGAACAGGCCGCTGCGGCTGAGAAAGAGAAGACTTCCACCGGAGCCAAGGTCAGGGAATCGCTCTTGCGCCGCAAGTATGTGATCCCTTTTCTTCTGGCCTGCGTCATTCTGGCTTGCAACCAGGCTACCGGCATCAACTCCATCATTGGCTACAACACCAACATTCTTTTGCAGAGCGGCCTTTCCGATCTACAGGCGCACTGGGGCTACGTTATTTTCACGGTCGTGAATTTTCTCCTGACCATTGGCGGAGTGCTGCTGGTCGATCGCAAGGGACGGAAGTTTCTGCTGTCGGTGGGAACGGCCGGGATTATTCTGTCGCTGGTTTCGACCGGCCTGCTCTTTCGCCGGACGGAACGCTTGCGCGTGGATACGCGAAGCACGGTTCAGACGATGGTTATGGCCGGGGTTACAGCCGGGGTCACATCCGGCGAGAAGATTACACTCACCTATGACCAGAAGCTGGCCGAGACGCTGCTGAGCTCGGCCGGAGACGCTGCCCAGCGCATCGGAAGCGGCCCTACCTCTTTGGTCGTCATCTATTCGTATGGGGATTTCCGCGTCGCGACCAAGGCGGCGCGCTCCGACGACACGGCCGCGGCCCCGATCGAAATCACTCGCGAGAGCTGTGTGCCGGCTAACAAAGTGGTGGCGTTCTTTTCGAATCCCTTTGGCAATCTCGACGCCGCGCGCCAGGCTCCGCTGAGAATCGACAATGCACTCATCACTCCCCTGCCCAGCCAGCGCAGCGGAATGCTGGTCGCCATCACGCTTTTCGTGTTCATGGCGTTTTATGCCGTGGGGCCGGGAGTCTGCGTGTGGCTGGCGCTTTCTGAGCTGATGCCGACCCGCATACGGTCCAACGGAATGAGCATCGCTCTCCTGCTCAACCAGGCGGTTTCGACCGGCATCGCCGCCGTATTCCTGCCTATGGTCGGCAAGCATGGTTACGCAGCCATGTTTTTTGGCTTTGCCGGATGCACGGTGATTTATTTCATCACGGCTGCGGTGTTCCTGCCGGAAACGAAAGGAAAAACTTTAGAAGAAATCGAAGCGCATTTCGAGGGCGCGGGAAAGTAACGGCTCCGGCCGGCAGTGGCTCAGTTTGAAAAACCAATCCCTCAGCGGCTGAAGCCGCGTTGAGAATGCGATGATTACGGCACCGCTGAGCATGCTGCGGAAAAAGTCGGGAGGTCCGCAAAAGACTCACCTCAGGCGCTAGAGCGCGACACATTTTCAACGACTTGCGGCACGACTAGAGTCGTGCCCTTCCCAAACCCTGCGTGAATCAGAGTTTTTCCGCAGCCTGTGAGGCCGTGCCCTTTCAAAACACGGTGAAACTGAGCCACTACCCTCCCGCTGAGAAACTGCACAATTACAAGCAGCTGTGACGGCGATCACAGAACCGCTACCCCTGCAGGCTTCAATATTGCCGATTGCAGGTGTATCCTCCTTGCGATATTGGGTTAACTAAAACTCGAACGGAGCTTGCAGATGAAGAAGATCAGCATTCAAGTGCTCACCCTCATAGCAGCATTGGCGGTTGTTCTCACTCTCTCCTTGTCGGCGCAGGCGCAAGGCGCGGCAGACATCTACAAATCAAAATGCGCCATGTGCCATGGCGCTGACGGAAAGAAAGCTGCCGGCCACGATTTGTCGAGCGCCGACGTGCAGAAAGAATCGGATGCGGATCTCACGGCGGTCATCACCAACGGCAAGGCGCCCAAGATGCCCAAGTACGGAGATAAGTTGAAGCCGGAAGAGATTAAGGGACTGGTAGCTTACATCCGCACTCTGAAAAAGTAGTTCTGGCTGGTTTTTGCCGACAAGATCAGGGAGATTGTCCGACGCGGAGGATGATCCGCGCACGAGGTGGGAGTGTATCCACCCGCCGCGCATAGAAATAAAGGGGAGTAGCGGTTTCCAATGAATCTGCAAGAACGCTTCCGAGACTGGCTGCAGCCCATCTATTTTCTGGGGCAGAATCCCATCACGCTTACAGGCGCCGTGATTACGACGAGCACGGCGCTTACGACCATTGCCTTCTGGTTCTATGAAATCTTTTTGCCGGGGCCACCGCATCCTTATATTGGCCTTCTGGTCTTTCTGATTCTTCCGGGCATTTTCGTGCTCGGCCTGCTGCTGATTCCGGTTGGCATCTGGCTCCGGCGGCGAAGTCTGCGCGCGCGCGGGAAACTGCCGGGGGCTTTCCCCGCGATCGACCTGGGGCTGCCGGTGGTGCGGCGCACTTTGGAGTACGTGACCGTGGCGACCTTGCTCAATCTTCTCATTGTGGGGACGGCATCGTACCGCGGCGTGCAGTACATGGATTCGACGAGTTTCTGCGGGACAACGTGTCACCGGGTGATGGACCCCGAGTACACGGCCTATCAGAATTCTCCGCACTCGCGGGTGGAATGTGTCGAGTGCCATATCGGACCTGGAGCGGGGTGGTTTGTAAGGTCGAAGCTTTCCGGCCTGCGACAGGTCTTTGCGGTAACCTTTCACACTTATTCGCGCCCCATTCCTTCGCCGGTAAAGTATCTTCGCCCGGCGCGCGAGACTTGTGAGCAGTGTCACTGGCCGCAGCGCTTTACCGGCGACAAGTTCCTGGTCAACACCAGCTACAAGGACGACGAAAAAAACACGCCGCAGACCGACGTGCTGGTGCTGAAAGTGGGCGGACGGACTTTCCAGGGCTTGGTTGGCATCCACGGGCACCATCTCTCGGATGCCGTGCGCATCCGCTACATTTCGACCGACGCCGAGCGGGAGGTCATCCCCGCCGTCTATTACACCGACGACAGCGGGAAGACCGTTGAATTCATCTCCAGCGATGTGAAGCCCACGCAGCAACAGTTGGACAAAGGAGACCATCGCGTAATGGATTGCGTGGATTGCCACAACCGGCCCACGCATGCTTTCGACTTGCCCGAAAACGCGGTGGACAAGCAAATGTCACTCGGGCGCATCAGCCCGGATCTGCCCTACATCAGGAAAAAGGCGGTCGAGGTTCTCAAGGTGAATTATCCCACTCGCGATGTGGCCCAGCAGAGCATCACTCGGGAAATCGATAAGTTCTATCAGACAAATTACCCGGCAGTCTATCAGGCGAAGCGCACCACGGTGGAGCAAGCGGCTGCGGAAGTGGCCAGGATCTATCTGCGCAACGTCTTCCCGGACATGCGTGTGACCTGGGGCACTCACCCGAATAATATCGGACACAACGATTCGCCGGGCTGCTTCCGCTGCCATGACGGCAGCCACACCAGCGCCGATGGCCAGACCATCCCCAATGACTGTTCCACATGCCATCAGATTCTGGCAGCGGGTGAAGTGAATCCCAAGGTTCTGACCGACCTGGGCATGAAGTAGGCATGGCCGAATTTGACATGGCCGACGCAAGAGTTGCGCGAAAAAAATGGTGTGCCGGTCTGAGAATTATCGTCGCGACGCTGCTCGCCACGGTTTTCGCGCTGCTGTTTTCGGAGGGCCCCGCACGCGCCGCCGACCAGCCTGGGGCGGAATGTCTCGCTTGCCACGGCGATAAAACCATGAACACGACGCGAGCCGGCAAAACGGTTTCGCTGTACGTGGACGGGAAGAAATTTGCGGCGTCCGTGCATGCTGGTTTCGGTTGCACGGGTTGCCATGCCGACCTGGAAGGGAAAGACTTTCCGCATGAGAAGCCTGCGCCGGTGAAGTGTGGCACGTGCCACGCGACCGAGGAGGGGTTATATGCCCGGTCGCTCCACGGGAAGGCGGTGGCGCGCGGCGATCCGCTGGCGCCCCGCTGTGTGAATTGTCACGGGAACCACGACATCGTTCCCGTGAAGGACCCGCGGTCGGCCCTGGCGCCGCTGAAAATACCTTTCGTTTGCGGCCAGTGCCATCAGGAAGGAACTCCTGTTTCGCGCAATCGCCCCATTGCCCAGGACAATATTCTGGCGAACTACTCCGAGAGCATTCACGGAGAGGCATTGCTGAAGAAGGGACTGTCGGTGGCCCCGACCTGCGCGACATGCCACACCGCGCACTCGATATTGCCGCATACCGACCCCGCTTCCTCGATTAATCGCAAGAACATTGCCGCTACCTGCACGAAATGCCACTCGCAAATCGAAGTGGTGCACCGGAAAATCATTCGTGGGGAGCTGTGGCAAAAACAGGCCAACGTCCTGCCGTCGTGCCCGGATTGCCATCAGCCGCATAAGATCAGGAACGTCTTCTACGAGGAGGGTATGGCCAACGCGGACTGCATGCGTTGCCATGCCGACCCGAAACTGCGTCGCGCGCGCGACGGGCAATCCATGTACGTGAATGCGGACGAGGTGAACCACTCGCGCCACAGCAATATCCGGGAAGATCAGAAAAAGGTTGCCTGCAGCCAATGCCATTCGGAAGTAAACGCCTCCCGGGTGCGGCCTTGCGAGACGATCACCAAGGGAGTGGATTGCACCTCGTGCCACGATGAAATTGGCAGGCTGTACATGGGCAGCATTCACGGACAACTTGTCAGCAAGAGTAATCCGAATGCCCCGACCTGCAAGGAATGCCATGGTACGCATGGCATCCTTGGAAAACAGGATCCGCAGTCGTCGACTTTTGCGACCAATGTTCCCGGGCTTTGCGGGCGGTGTCACCGCGAGGGCCAGAAAGCTGCCGTGCGCTACACCGGAACGCAGCACGAAATCATCAGCAACTACACGGAGAGCATTCACGGAACGCTGCTGAAGAACGGCCTGACAGTGACGGCGACTTGCACCAGTTGCCACACCGCTCACCAGATCCTTCCGCGAACCGATCCGGCGTCGAGTGTCAACGCCAACAACGTGCCGACCACGTGCGGCCGGTGCCACCACGGCATCGAGGAGCAGTTCGAGAACAGCATCCATGCCAAGCGCGTGAGCGGGTACAGCAAGCCACTTCCAGTTTGCAACGATTGCCATACCGCTCACGCCATCCGCCGCACCGATGAAAACAGCTTCCGGCTGGAGGTGATGACCACGTGCGGGCGCTGCCACGCGGAGATCGCCAAGACCTATTTTGATACCTATCACGGAAAGGTCTCGAAGCTGGGATACACGAAAGCGGCCAAGTGCTATGACTGCCATGGAGCCCACGACATATTGGCGGTGACCGATCCACGCTCGCACCTGAGCCGGGCAAACGTGGCGGCCACCTGCGGGAAGTGCCATGCGGGCGCGACCCGGCGCTTCGCCGGATACCTGACCCACGCCACCCACCACGACCCGCGAAAATTTCCATTCCTCTTTTACACCTTCTGGGGCATGACCGCGCTGCTCCTGGGGACATTCGTGGTCGGCGGCCTGCACACGCTGCTCTGGCTGCCCCGAGCTTTCCAGATGCGCCGGGAGCTACGCGCCGCCGAAGCGGCACTCGCCGCAACCCCTGAAACTCCGCCGAGCCAGAGCAAGGGGAAGGAGGGCTCGGATGCCTAAGGGCGAAGTTGCGAAGCGCCAGTTCGTCCGGTTCTCCCGCTTGCAGCGGATTTTGCACATCTGCATGATCGTGAGCTTCATGTGTCTGGCGCTGACCGGGTTGACCCTGAAGTTCTCCTACACGAAATGGGCGGCGGTGCTTTCTCACCTGCTCGGCGGCTTCGAGAATGCAGGTTACATTCACCGCAGCGCGGCTGTGGTGATGTTCGGAGTCTTCATCACCCATCTGGTGGACCTGTACAAGTTGAAAAAGAGGGAGCACGGTTCGTGGCGCTCGCTGGTGCTGGGCCCGGGCAGCATGATCCCCAACCGCAGGGACTTGACGGAGCTGGTGGGCACGCTGAAGTGGTTTGTGGGCCGGGGCGAGCGGCCTGCCTATGGCCGCTGGACGTACTGGGAAAAGTTCGATTACTTCGCGGTATTCTGGGGCATTGCGATCATCGGCTCTACCGGTCTGACGCTGTGGTTCCCAGTGTTCTTCACGCGGTTTATACCGGGGTCGTTCCTCAACGTCGCCACTATTATTCACAGCGACGAGGCGCTGCTTGCCACGGGCTTCATCTTTACCGTGCATTTTTTCAATACCCACTTGCGGCCGGAGAAGTTTCCCATGGACATCACGGTGTTCACCGGGCGCATGGAGCTGGAAGAATTGAAAAGGGACAAGCCGCGAGAGTATGAAGCTCTGGTCGCCAGCGGGCAGCTGGAGGAAAAAATGGAGGAGGCTTATCCCCCGATCGTCACCCGTACGATTCGAGCCTTTGCCTGGGCAGCGCTGGCAGTGGGATTCAGCATTGTGTTGTGGATCATCTATGCGATGTTGTTCGCATATCGCTAGAGCAGACTTGCGGTTGCATTGCGGAGAACGGTGGAAATGCTCGCGACTCGGATTGCGTTGATTTACCTGGCCCTGACTTTGACTGTCGCTACGGCGGCTTCGTCCGCTGCCGACCAGGAATGTCTGGCGTGCCATGGCCAAGCGGGGATGAAGTCCGACGCGGGGAAGAGCATTTCGATCGATCCGGCGAAGCACGCCGCCAGCGCGCACGCAATTCTCGGCTGCAAAGACTGCCACACCGCTATCAAGGACTTCCCGCATCCCGCCAAGGTCGCCAAGGTGCAATGCGCCACCTGCCATGCGGACGAGGCCAAGTCTTTCCCCGCCAGCGCCCACTCCATCCTTGGTGAATCGGCGTGCGCTTCGTGTCATGGCAGCGTGCACGAGCTGACCACGGCGGAAAAGCTGATGCCCGGAAAGTGCGAGGAGTGTCATGCGCAGGAAGTAAGCGACCTCGCATCCAGCATCCACGGACAGGCCGCGAAGAACGGCGATCCCGACGCGCCCAAATGCGTATCGTGCCATGGTCCCATCCACGCGGTGAAAGCTTCCAGCGAAGCAGACTCGACCGTTGCTCGTAAGAACATGGCGGATACTTGCGCCACGTGCCACAGCGATGCGGGGTTCTTGTCGCGGCACGAGATTCCGGTGGCGCATCCGGCGGATTCCTATAAGCAGAGCGTGCACGGGCGCGCGGTCGCGCTCGGCAAGGATGCGGCAACTTGTTCCAGTTGCCATGGCACTCATGACATCTATCCCGCCACCGATGCGCGATCCAGGGTCAATCACTGGAAAGTGCCGGCGACCTGCGGGCAATGCCACAAGGAAATCGCCCGGGAATTCAACGAGAGTGTCCACGGAGAAGCGGTCAAGGACGGCGTGCGGGATGCGCCGGTTTGCATCGACTGCCACGGCGAGCACCTGATCATGGACCCGAAAAATCCTGGCTCGCCCTTAAATGCCGAGAATGTCTCCTCGCAGACCTGCGGGCGCTGCCATGGCGATCCCCGCCTGGCACTGCGCTATGATTTGCCAGTAGATCGTCTGACCTCCTACGCCGAGAGCTATCACGGCCTGGCCCTCAAAGAGGGAAAAGTGACCGCGGCGAATTGCGCTTCCTGCCATGGGGTGCACGACATCCTCCGTTCGAGCGACCCGCGCTCGACCGTCAATTCCGCAAACCTCCGGAAAACGTGCGGGCAATGTCACAAAGGCGTGGTCGAAGCCAAATTCGCCATCGGTCCCATCCATGTGCAGACGGGCGCGGGCCCGAATCATCCGGTGGTGGAGTGGATTCGCTGGACGTACTGGCTGCTGATCCCGGCGACGCTGGGCTTCATGCTGCTGCACAACCTGCTGGACTTTCTGGCGAAGCTCATTCGGCGTCAGCCGCGGCACGAGACCGGAGCGCAAGTGACGCGGATGAATCGCAACTTCCGCATTGCCCACTGGGGCGTCATCCTCAGCTTTCCGACACTGGTGATCACTGGGTTCGCATTGAAGTATTCAGAAGCATGGTGGGCGCGTCCGCTATTGATCGGGGAGGGCCACTTCGGGTTCCGCGGCGCGCTGCATCGCACGGCGGCGGTTGTTCTGGTCGCTTCCACGCTTTACCACGTGATTCACCTTGCTTTGAACCGGCGAGACCGGCGCTTGTTCGTGAAAGCGATGTTGCCCGAATTGAAAGACGCTACCGATCTCGTGCAGGTCTTCTCCTACAATCTGGGACGCACGAAAATCGAACCGCAGTTCAAGAAATTCAACTACGCGGAGAAGATGGAATACTGGGCGTTCATGTGGGGAACGGTGGTGATGACGATCACCGGCTGCTTATTGTGGTTCAACAATTTCACCCTGCGCCATTTCCCTAAGTGGGTGTCGGACGCGGCCACCGCCGTGCATTATTACGAGGCGCTGCTGGCGACCTTCTCGATTTTGATTTGGCACTTCTACATGGTGATCTTCGACCCACTCGTCTATCCGATGGATACAGCCTTCATCGACGGCAAAGCCTCCGCCGATCATTTGCGCCATACTCGGCCGGAGTATCTCCGCGCCCTGGAGCGGGCTCACATGGTGGAGCTGCCGACTGAGCCTTCCGATTACCGGGATGAACAGGGCGGCGACGAGCGTTCTTCCGAGAAGCGAGCTTCTGACGAAGCTGGCGACGACCCGGCCGCGAAGAAGTAGCAAAAAGGCCCCGCCCTTCGCTTCGCGATAGGACGGGCCACCCGCCCCTCCGGATTTAGGAGGGGGTTGGATGGGCCAGCCCCCAAGTGTTCGTTTTCATGCCGCCACAAGTTGAAACTCAAATGGGTCTGTTATCGCGTGCTTGCCGAGGGTCGCCAGCAGCAACAACTTGTTGTCCGTTGGAATCTTGAATTGCTCGACCAAACGACGCACGTCTACCCGCCGGACATCGGGCAGCCGCTCTCGGAAGTACAGAGGCAAGTCTGGCTCATTGTATTCCTTGCCGAAAGGAAGGCTCGGCAATGGCTCAAGATTCATCTGCGAGAAGGCGTCTAGGTACTTGAAGCGGTAACCTCGCGGTTCCTGTCTCAGCTCGGCTACCGGCGTGCCTTGGTACAGGATTTTCAACAGGGGAGGGGGCGTCTGGTACCTAAACTTCAGCCTTAATTCTCCAATGGTTTTCATCAAGTCACCCCTTTACCTACTAGCACCTGAGAAACCAAATCGGCCCGGATCAGAATTAACTTTAGGATCGTGTCCCTCCGCAATTTGCTGAACGCCCCTCGAAAAGGAAAGCTCTCTAAAATGCTAAGCGTTGTCTTCTCAATCATACAGGGTACTTTGGTAATTGCGGTAACTTTCAGTTGCGGGAAGGCGGCGAACAAGCTGGCCAAAAAATCGAAGTGGTTGCACTTGCGGGACTTCAGCACCTTGCGCTCTGGCCCCATGACGGGGCACGCCCGATCTATATGGAAACGCAGCAAAGCTTCGTCCTGTTGGAATCCGAGAAGCTTAGCATCGGGCAGGTTCCAAAACAAGCCTCTTGACGTGTCGAATATTGGTGAAAAGCGGTAACCGCCTTGGGTCGTGCTTGACCGAATCACTCCCCAGTTTTGGGCGTGTCTGTCCGTCGAGCCTATCAGTGCATCGAACAGAACCATCTCCACAAACTTTGTTATCACAGCAATCGCTTCAAACCCGCAGTAAGCTACCATGCTCTCGATCACAAAATCGGCGCTGTAAAATTCCTGTTCCTTTCGTCCGTGTGGCAGACCGTTGAGCTCACCGCGTTTGGCTTGGCACACATCTTCAATGAGAAAACTGCCATGAACCAAGTGTTCGGCGCGACCCAGAAAAGAGCGCGTTACGAACGCTGTGCGGCCATCGATGCTTACCAATCCGCTGTGCGCCATCTCGAATCCAAAGGCCGTCCCAAGCTGGTTTATCAGCAACTCGGTCAGCGTCTCCATTAGCCCACCACGGTAGGTTGGACGCTTGACGATGTAGTCTGGGCCGCCATCGTCTGATACCAACACCCACTTCGGGGCATATCCGCCAATTTGAACGGTGGGATCGGCGCGGTAGCCGACGAAACTCCGAGGTATCCCCCATTTGCTCGAACGCGCCGCAATGCGCTTAAAAGTGCGCGGTACCTCAGCGCGCTCCGCGAGTCCCTGAAGAAGCTTTTCGGCGGTCTCTGGCTTTATTTCTGCTTTGCCAGTTGTCCGAGCGATGAACTCAAGATCGTCTGCCAATGTGTGGCAATTTTAACGGAATGTCGCCCTGCTGTGTGGATAGTGCGGTTGGGAGTCAAATCGCTTCCTTAACTCTTTACCGAAGCGAGGAAGGATCGGATCTCCGTTTCAGGGGCCCCCGCTTGTCGCAGGGTACCGATCACGTAGTCGTCTTCAAGCAGATTTGCCAACGGGACGAACATCCGCTTCGTGCTGCCCTTCTTTCTCCATAGCTGCGTTCGTAATTGTTGAGATTTGTAAGAGTAGCCGAGCTCGCGGATTTTATTGATGAAGCACTCTCTGCGAACCATTTGCCTCCATCGCAGCTATCGGCAAGATGGAAAACGGTACATCGAACCGCATACCTTTAGGCCGTGCTGGAATGGGAGCAAGCAGGTGCCATCCCTGCTCTCGCATGAAAGCGTCAAATTCATTGGACTCCAATAAATCCTTCAGCAAAGCATCGAGACTGCTGGAAATGTCTTCCATCAGTTCAATCCAACTTGTCGCTTGGAGTGTGATCTTGAGCGGATCACACATCGCAACGTAGTTCCCGCCGGAGCCTACGCGCCATTGCCACTGGACGTTGCCCTGGATGCGAACGACCACATTGGAGGTGATGGCGACGTTCGCAGGCTCTTTCATAGCGGTTATAGTATGCCTCTCGGACAAGCTGGCAGGCAAGCTTTCTCTGGTAATTTCGATGCGGTGACCCGCTCTCGGGGTTCATTCCGGGATTAGACCGGGCGGGTGGCCCGTCCTATCGCGAAGCGAAGGGCGGGGCCTTTGACTTTTTTCATCACAAACGCCAGTGAGCACACCCAAACAGGCAACCCGCCCATGTCCGATTGACGTCTGACTCATCGAATGCGAGGATTCCCGTCCATGAAATCTGTGCCGTTGTTGGTGGCAGTCTTTTGCGTGGCTACGGCTGGATCGCTCCTGTCGCAAGCTCTCGGTGGCCAGTCTCCCGTGGGCGGGTGGCCCGTCCTATCGCGAAGCGAAGGGCGGGGGCGGGAGGGCCCCTTGTGATAAAAGAGTCTGGCGTCAGATTGCTGGGACGATCCCGCAGCGTCCCACGTCTCGAAAACCGCGAGACGTGGGGCACCCGGCCGATCATTATTGAGTAGAGGGGCAGGTTCTATTCTGCCAGTTAATTACGATAAGATATGCGCCGTTTTTCTTCCCGACGATTGACGTTCCGTACACGCCGACGGACACGTTCTCGTAGTCTTGCTTGATGAAGGCCGCCCCACCTGCGATGTAAGATTCGCTGCTTAGATACTTGGAAGGCTTTCCTCGTTCGTTCGGGGGCACTACCTCGTCTACCAGTCGGTCCACAAGATCGCTCGGAATCATTCGGTCGAAGTCAGGATTGCTGGAGTCAATGTATTGCTTTTTCTCGATGACCATCCGACAGACGTCCCCACCAGTTGTGAACGTCGGGAAGACGACAATCCCCGGTCGGATCTCGAAAGTGACGAGCTTCTTTAAACGTACTCCCAACTGATCTTCGGTTTGGCCGACAGTGCCCCAGCTACAAAACAGCAACAGGACCGGGATGAATATGATAAGCCGCTTGCCAATTGAGTTCGATGGAACAAGCCGCATGTCGCGACTCCTTCTAGTTGCTTGGGCTACGTTAAGGTCGAGTATAACGCTGGTTTCTCCCCGAACGTCGACCGAAACAAACTTCGGGTGCGCCACTTCTCGCGCTTTTCGAGAAGTGGCTTCTGCCGCGATTGCAGGGCGAAAGCTTTCATCTCCATTGAATCGTGTGGCGCGGGGCGGGTGGTCCCTCCTATCGCGAAGCGAAGGGTGGGGCCTTTGACTTTTTTCATCACAAACGCCAGTGAGCACACCCAAACAGGCAACCCGCCCATGTCCGATTGACGTCTGACCATCGAATGCGAGGATTCCCGTCCATGAAATCTGTGCCGGTGTTGGTGGCAGTCTTTTGCGTGGCTACGGCTGGATCGCTCCTGTCGCAAGCTCTCGATGGCCAGTCTCCCGTGGCGCCCAGACCCGACGGCTTTGTTTTCTGTTCCGACCACGACCATGGGCAGCCGGTACCACTCTATGGCAGGTGCGGGAGGCGCCAGATTGGCAGTCTGAACTGCGGGGAAAAGGTGACGGTGGTTGCCCGTAACGGTGACGTGCTTAGAATAATACCGGCCTCCGAGAGAGTCCCGCGCTTTGTCGACGCGTCGGCGATTTCGCGGCAGCCGGACAAGTTCGTGCCCTTCGATAATGATTCTGGAGTGCCGGACCGCGGGCCGATCGATTGTTCCGGGCTGGGCGAGCGGCGGCCGCTGGTGGATGGATTTGTGGTCTGTGCGGAGGGGCAGACCTCGGTGCCCGTGCATGGGGCCTGTTCGGGCAGTTCATCAGAAAGCCTTTCCTGCGGGGAGAAGGTCAGCGTGCTTGTCCGCCGAGGCGACATGCTGCAGATTTCAACGCCTCCTCATGGCATGCCGCGCTATGTGCCGGCCTCGTCTGTCTCGCAGCAGCCGGACCACTTTGTTCCCTTTGACGACGCGTCTGGCGTGGCGGACCTGGGCGCGCGCGATTGTGGCAATATGCCCGATCGCAATGTAACCATGCCGCACGCGACTTTCGCGCCGGGCCCCGAGTACAGCGAGCAAGCCCGCAAAAAGAAGATCAACGACACAGTTTTGTTATCGCTGACGGTTACGGTCGACGGAACGACCCGTGACATTAAGGTGGTGAAAGGAGTGGGATACGGCCTCGATGAAAAGGCGGTTGCAGCGGTGAGCCGCTGGAAGTTCACTCCCGCGCTCAAGGACGGCCAGCCGATCGAAAAGGAGATTACCGTCGAAGTCAACTTCCATTTGTATTGATTCACCTGTATTGATTCAGCAGGACGGGCCACCCGCGCTCTAAGAATGAATGTCACGCCTATGGCGGCGGCGCACACTCAGGGATTTTGCTCCTCGGTGACGCCGGACTGCGAGCTTTCATCATCGCCGCGAATCAGGCCGAATTTCTTCAGCTTGTAGCGGAGAGCGTCGCGGCTGATGTCCAGCAGCTTGGCGGCGTGGGTCTGGTTGCCGTTGGCTTGGCGCATAGCCAACTCGACCATGGCGTGCTCAACCTCTTCCAGAGATGTGCCGCCTTCTGGGATATAAAGCCGTGGGAGGGTGCGGCCGTTGGGCAGGGTCTGTCCGCCGTCGGCGGGTGAAGTTCGCTCGAAGACAGTGCGGCCGCCCGATTCGCCCACGGAGAACGGCAGATACACGGGCCGCAGGAACGGCTCCTCTTCGAGGATCATGCCGCGCTCGATGGTGTTCTTGAGCTCGCGAACGTTGCCCGGCCAGTTATGGCTGAAAATGAGGCGGCGGGTTTCATCGGTAACGCCGCGAATCGATTTCTTGAATCTGAAATTGTAGCGATCGATGAAGAAGTCCACCAAAGGCATGATGTCTTCTTTGCGGTCGCGCAGCGGCGGGATGAAGATCGCGATAATGGCCAGGCGGTAGTAGAGATCCTGGCGAAACTGGCCGTCGCGCACCGCTTTTTCTAGATCGCGGTTGGAAGCTGCGATCACCCGCACATCCACCTGCATATCGCGGATACCGCCCACGCGGCGGATGACCTGGTCTTCGAGCACGCGCAGGAGCTTCGCTTGCAGCAGGGGAGAAAGTTCGCCGATCTCATCGAGGAAAAGCGTGCCGCCATCGGCCGCCTCGAAGAGGCCCTTCTTCATCTGCTTGGCATCGGTGAACGCGCCTTTTTCGTGGCCGAAGAGCTCGGCTTCCATCAGCGTCTCGGGGATGGCGGAACAGTTGATGGCTACGAAGGGTTTCTCCTGGCGCGAGCTTTCGTAGTGGATGGCTTTGGCGATGAGGTCCTTGCCAGTGCCGCTTTCGCCTTGAATCAGAATGGTGGTGGCTTCGCTGGCCGCAACCTTGCGCACGAAATTCATGAGCTCGGTCATCTTGGCGGAGACACTCACCACGCTGTTGTAACCGGCGCCGCGGCGCACCTCCCCGCGCAGCGCCTGCACTTCGGTGCGCAGGCTGGTAGCCTCGAGCGCGTTCTTGATGGTGACGCGAAGCTCGTCGAAATCGATGGGCTTGCCCACGAAGTCGTAAGCTCCGAGCTTGAGCGCGGCTTTGACATCGTCAAGTTGCGGATCGGCGGTGATCATGATGACGGCGCGGGCGTCGCCATTCTTCTTGAGCTGATCGAGCACTTCGATGCCGCTGAGGTCGGGCATGCGCACGTCGAGCAGGACCAGGTCGGGCGATTCGCGCTGCGCCAGTTTGAGCGCGGGTTCGCCGGCATCGGCCTCGATTACGTTGTAGCCCCACTCCTCGCACTTCTGGCGCAGCGACCAGCGCACCAGGCGCTCGTCGTCCACGATCATGATTTTCTCTGGAGGCACGGTGTTTAATTTACTACGAAATGGAAGGGGATGGCGCGTTGGGCTTGGCCGACCGGCAGGATGGCGGCCCGGTCTGTAGCGCGTGTGCTGGCCGGACTCCCGCAACCATCCCCAACGGATTACTCTACAATCGGCTGTGAAGGCTGGGATCGAGCATGGCAGAGGGTGAACAGGATTTGGTTCGGACGAACTTTCTTCCGACGAGCTCTCTTCGGAAGAGCAAGCCGGTCGGCCGTTGGCGCTGGATCGGCGGAATCGCTCTGTTGTTCATGGCAGCGCTCATCGTACTGGGCATAGTGGTCCACCGCGCAGAACCGACCCTGCGGGCGGCTGTGATTGAGACTCTGTCGAACAGATTCAAGAGCAAAGTTGAGCTTGACGCCTTCCATGTTGCGCTGCTCAAGGGATTCCAGGTTTCGGGCTTCGGACTCAGAATCTTCGGAGAGACGGACCCGAACAATCGGGAACCTGGATTTCAGCCGATAATTAACGTTGCAGAATTCCGGTTTCATATGGGAATCCGGGATCTTTTCCGCTCTCCCATGCATGTCGACACGGTGTATGTGAAAGGATTGCAGTTGAACTTACCGCCCCGAGAACATCGCAGCGAGATGAATAACCTGGAGCCCACGGGAGGAAAAATAGAAATCATCGTGGATGGATTTGTCTGCGACCAAGCACGACTGATCGTCAATACTCTGCGGGCGGGCAAGCTGCCGCTGGAATTTGACATCGAGAGCTTGAAAATGACGAGCATAGGGCCAGGTTCTCCCATGCATTTCGATGCGGACTTGACCAACCCCAAGCCGGTGGGACACATCCTTTCCAGTGGATGGTTTGGCCCATGGCAGCCGGACAGCCCGCGCGACACTCCGGTCAGCGGGACTTATTCGTTTGACCATGCAGACTTGGGCACGATCAAGGGGCTCGGCGGAATGCTGTCGTCGACCGGCAGGTACGCCGGTGTTCTTGACAACATCGTTGTGGATGGCGCCACGGACACTCCGGATTTCCGCATTGCGGTCAGCGGGCGGGCGGTCCCCTTGCATACCGACTTTCACGCCACTGTGGACGGAACCAGCGGCGACACATACCTTCAGCCGGTAAAAGCAAGAATTCTGAATTCCTGGCTGGTGGCGAACGGCTCGGTGGTGCGAACGAGAGATCCCAATGGGCACCGGGTGGAACTGGACGTCGTGATGGAGAGGGGAAGGATCGAAGACCTGCTGAAAATGGGGATACGAACCGAACCCCCGATCATGACCGGCACGGTTCGTTTGAAGACTAAGTTTGACCTGGCTCCGGGCGAGGCGGACGTTGCGAGTCGCTTGCAGCTGGCGGGAAATGTTGAAGTGTCTGGGGCGCACTTCACGAATGACAAGATCCAGGCAAGAGTCGATGCGCTCAGTATGAGAAGCCAGGGCAAACCGAAGCAGGCTCAGGACGGTGCTCCCGATGATGTGCACTCCGACATGAAGGGGACATTCAGTCTCAGCAACGGGCTGATTACCTTTTCGGAACTGCAGTTCGAGGTTCCTGGCACCCGAGTGAATTTGACCGGGACATATAGCCTGGATGGAGAGCAATTCGATTTTCATGGCAAAGCACGCATGGATGCGAAGCTTTCGCAGATGGTAACGGGCTGGAAGTCGATATTGCTGAAACCGGTGGACCCATTTTTCAGCAAGAACGGCGCTGGAACCGAGGTTCCGGTCGAGATTCATGGCACGAAATCGGACCCTCACTTGGGCCTCGATTTCGGCCACAAAGACGAGGGCAAGGGCGGCCCTCTGAAAAAACAATAGTCATATCTCTCAGGCTGGAGTGCAGGCGCCTCGTCGCTTCTGGAGGCGCGCGGTTTTTGGCGCGCTAGATTGAATCCAGAGTTGCTTTGACCTCGGACTGCTGCCGAGCTGCGCTCGGCTTGGACGGGCGAGGGCGCCCGTCCCCACACGGGCAGGGCATAGATCGCGAGCAGGACATAGATATGGTGAATCCGCGCTAGGAAGCTGCGGCCTGAGGGGTGGGCATTTGAAATGGCAGCATTACCTCAAACCTGCTGCCTTTTCCAACCACGCTGCTCACTTCGATACGGCCATGATGTTCTTCCACGATGCGGCGGGCGAGGGAAAGACCAAGACCGGTGCCGTTTCCCTTAGTGGTGTAGAAGGGCCGAAAAATGTTGGCGAGGTTCTGCGGAGGGATGCCACGGCCGGTGTCGCTGACCACCACGCTGGCGTGGTCGTCCCGCGAGCCGATCTCGACGCGCACTGTGCCCGCGCTCTCCATGGATTGGACCGCGTTCAGGAGCAGATTCAGAAGCACCTGGTGAATCTGATCGCTGTCGTGCTCGACCTCAGGCAGATCGGGCGCTTGCTGCAGTTCGATCCGGATTGGTCTGGAGAGCACTTGCTGGCGCGCCAGCATGACGGCGTGTTCCACGGTAGTGTTGAGGTTACTACGGCAAATTTGCGGTGGGTGAGGGCGCGCCGTTTCCAGAAGATCGGTCAGTATGCGGTTGATCTGAACGATTTCCTGGCGGACATCTTTTACTACCGCGCGCGCCGGACTGGTCGAAGGCAGATCGCGGCCGATGATTTCGATGACTCCCGCAATTCCAGCCAGCGGGTTGCGAATTTCGTGGGCCAAGCCCGCGGCCATCTCGCCGAGGGTCGCCATGTGCTCGGCGCGAGACATTTGGGTGCTATGCAGGCGCTCAATTTCTTCGCGGCTCTCGCGCAACTGCTGCATCATGTGGTTGAAGTTGCGGCCTAGGTCTCCGATTTCGTCGTTGCGATTGGAGAAGCTGACGGCGACGTCCAGATTGCCTTCACTCACCTGCGCGATTTTCTCCTGTAGTTCGACCATGGGGCGTTGAATGAAGTAGGCGAGCGCTCCGATCGACACCGCGCAAATGGCTACTGCCCCCGCTCCCGCTACGATCAGCACGGCGTGGCGCTCCGGGTCGCGAAAAGATACGGTCGCCACGATGAACAAGAGCAGTCCGGCCAGCAGCACTACCACTACGGGCAAGAGTGCCTTGAGTTGCCAATTGACGCGTACCGAACTGGGTTCGAAGTTTTCCATTGGCATCAGCGCCTGACGGCGCTTTGATAACGAAGCACATTCGGCATGCCTGAATGCACGCCCTGATACGAACCGTATTCGCACCACGGGCGGCTAAGCATAAGCGTGCAATCCGGGCAGCAGGTAAGTCACACCGAAGAAAGTGAACATCACTACCGCAAAGCCGAGGATGGCAAAGTAAGCGGCGCGCCGGCCACGCCATCCGCGGGTGATGCGCATGTGCAAATAACCGGCGTAGACCAGCCAGGTAATCGCCGCCCAGGTTTCTTTCGGATCCCAACTCCAATACGAGCCCCAGGTCTGGTTGGCCCAGTAGGCTCCGGAGGCGATCATTAGAGTCAGCAGGGGGAAGGCAAGGCAGATGGTTTTATAGGTGAGCCGGTCGAGGCTGTCGGCGCTGGGCAGCAAGCGTTGCAGATCCGGACGCCGCCACAGCAGAAGAAGATAGAGAAGCGAGATAAAGACGCCGCCTACCAAGCCCGACAGTATGAAAGGGGAAGCGGCGAGGGTTGTCGGGAATAATCCGTCCGCGTCGAGCGATGGATAGCGGCCATCGCGGGCGCGCAGCACAAACATAACCAGCGTCATCACCTGGAGGAGGATGCTTAGGAACACGGCGCGGTTGGCGATGGTCAGGAAGCTGTCGTTTTTCTTCAAATGCGCTAGGCCGTAGAAAACCAGCGGCGATGCCACCACCAGAAGCGTCAGCGTCATCAGCCATCCGAGATCGGGGATGGTGACGAACAGGCGCACTCCCCTGGCGATGAAGGCTTCCGACTTAGTTTCCGGATTCCACGCCACCAGGCTTAGTCCGCCCCACTTTTCGAAACGGGTTAGAACGACGCTCGCGTAAACGGCCAGCGTGCTGGCGCTGGTTACGGCGAGGACGGTCTCGGTCTTCAGGTTGTCCTGGATTAGGAACATCATGGCGAGAGCAAAGCTCAGAGCGCATGCCGCGTAGGCCAGCATGGCCAGCGTAACGTGCACGTGCAGCCAGGTGGATTGCAGCGCCGGAACCAAGGGATGCACGTCCGTCCGCAGCAACTGCATCAGCACCACGCCGACAATCGCCACCGGCATGGTGACCGTGCCAATCACCTTCACTCCATATTTCTTTTCGGCCACCAGGGTGAGCACGGCCAGCGTCCAGACAAAGCTAAGCAGCATTTCGTAAACGCTGGAAAACGGCGCGTGTCCAGCTTCGTACCAGCGATGGGCGATCGCTGCGGTATTGGCGGCTAATCCCGCCCAGGTGGCTAGCGAGGCAAATTTCACGTACGACTCGGTCCCGGTAATTCCAAATCCCAGGTAGAGCGCACCGGCGCCGGAATAGAAAATCAGAGCGGCGAAGAGCAGGTTGGTCTCGTTCAGGAGATTGCCGCTCTTCACCACGTTCAGAAATGCCATGAACAGCAGAAACACGATGGCCAATCCGACCAGTACGATCAGGGTCATGCCGGTGGCCGGTTGCTGCGGTTCGGCTTTTACTTGTGCCATTGAAATCCTCCCATGAGGCGCTTCAGTTCCCAGGCTCACTTCCCGTCTTCATTTACTGACGCTCGCAGCGGCCTGCTCGCTCGCGGCGGCCTTGGGAACGGTCTTTAGCTCTAGCTCTTCCTCTACCAGCGTCACGAGATCGTTGAAGCGCTGTGAAAACGCGTCCCGATTACGATTCGCGGTTCCGCCGATCCATAGCGAGTACTTGCCTGTCTTTGGGTCCGAAACGGGTACGGCCCAAAAACGCATGTGCACCACGTAGAACACGAAGGCCAATCCCACCGCCATCAGCACTACGCCCGACCAGACTCCCCACTGTCCCGGCTCGTGCGAAACCTGCAATCCCGTGAAGTGGCCCATCTTCAGATCGGTGGCATGGAACTGGTAGGGCGCCTTCGAATTGTCGGCGACCTCCTCCATCGGCGGGAACCACACGTCGAAGTCTTTCGCAGCGATCTTCTCTCCGGCGATCTTTTTTCCGGCGTTCTTTGAAGTCACCACCAGGTGGGCCGCCGGATTCTCAAAGTCGTTCGATTTCCGGTAGACCTGCCCGTCGCGAACGGCGTAATCGGGAATGAATTCCGCGAAACGCACGGTGGTATCGGCGTCGAGTGAAACGGTGTCGTTCACGGCCAGGCCGATTTCTTGCGGCTGGCCGGAACCGTTGCTCGGAGTTGCAACCAGCGTGAACTTGTCGACCTTGCCATTCGGGCCGTAACTCGATTGATAGAAGCGGACACCGCTGTAAAGAAGTGGATCGTTCACGACAATTTCCTTCTTCTTTACGTCTTGTCCATCTCTGACCACGGCGAGCTTCGACCACCACTTCTTCGGAGTGCCGTCCTGGTAATTTTCCTGGCCGGCGGCATCGCAGCGAATGGCGAACGGGAGCGCGCGGGTCGAGCCGTCGCGCAATTCTACGATATTGGAGGTTTGCCCCTCATTCAGATTGAGCGTGCCGCGCCATCCCCAAAGACCGTCGACGAGCGTGCCGAAGAAAATGAGCAAGAGGCTGGCGTGGACGATGTACACGGCCAGCTCGGAAATGCGGTGGCGCTCGGCGAAAACTCCGAAGCGATCTTCGCGGGAGTCTTTGGGAATCACCCGTTCGGGTTTGAATCCCAGAGAATGCAGTGCCCGCTGCGCGGCCACCAAACCCGATTCTTCGTCCGCGATGGGCAGCGATTTCTGCGGACGCAAAGCGCGGCGAAAACTTTCATCGGGATATTTATAAGGACGCGAAAAGTAGCGCCACGAGTTAGGGAAGCGGTCGATGGAAGCGGCGGTGATGCACAGGCTGACCAGCAGCATCAGTCCGAGGAACCACCAGGCGTGGAATACGTCGGTCAAGCCGACCGCGTCCATGATGCGGAGCACATGCGGGGAGTAGGCCCTCTGCATCTCGTCGGGATCGGTGACCGGCCGCTGCAGCACAATGGTCCCGACCGCCGAAAGAATCACAACCAGGATCAGGAGAACCACGCCGGTCTTGATGGAAGCAATGGTTTGCCAGGTTTTGTGGGCAAATGCGCGCAAAGCTACAGCCATATCCTCTCCCTGTTCCCAAGCTTCAAATGCAAGTTCAACGCCAGACATGCCATGATACGTAAACTACAGACGCGGTGGGACTTAGCTTACGAGATGAAGCTTCGGCCCGACCGCCGGTTTGGGCGATATCGCGCAACCGCGCACGGCTCGACGGGCATTTCACACATGAGGACAGGTTTCAAAGTTTCAAGGTTGCAAGGTTTCAAAGATGGTAACGAAACCTCAGCGATCCAAGCAGCAACCAAACTTTGAAACTTTGAGACTTTGAAACTCTGAAACCTTGAAACTTTGAAACCTGGCCCTTGGGGCATTTCACCGACGAGGCTGTGGCAGAAGGCCCATTCGACGGGTCATAATGATCCCAGGCGCTTCCGAGCCAGATCGACGATGTTCCTCAACCTGCCTTTACTCAGTAAGTTACGCCCACGTTGCAACTCGCAACCGGCGTCTTGTGATACGGTTACTTTCGTGCACAGGGAATCTTTCGGAGGCCGTGTGAGACTGCTCCCCCCGCGCATGTGGTTCCGCAAGAAGGCCGCAAATTGCCGTGATCGCGTTCTACGTGTCGATGTCCTGGTTTTCTTCGCGCTGATGGCGCTGCCGATTTCGCGCGCCGCCGCCGCGGTGCACCCCGTTCCTCTGGATAAGAACGTTGACGCGGCCAAGTGCCTGGAATGCCACGAAGACAAGTCGAAGGGCAAGTTCGTTCATTCCGCGATCGCGATGGGATGCCTGAGCTGCCATGAAGTCCGGGTCAACAAAGACATCACCCGGGTAAAGCTCATCACCACGACTACACAGTCACTCTGCCTTACCTGCCACGCCGACAAAGACGCGGAGAAGCTGAAGGGCACCGTACATCCGCCCGCTGTAGTCGATTGTATTAAATGTCACGACCCGCATACGTCCGACAACAAGAATCAGTTGCTGAAAGCGGAGTCGGGAGAAAAGGGCAAGAACCTCTGTCTCGATTGCCACAATCAGGGCGTGAACGTCCCCGAGAAAGGCAGTCGCCACGCCGCCCTCGACATGGGATGCGACACCTGCCATGTGACCCACAAAGTTGGCGAAAAGGGAAAACAGGAATTCGACAATCACTTGACGAAGGCCGTCCCGGCGCTCTGCCTCGACTGCCACGATGTGAAGGACGACGCCCTGATCAAGGCTCACCGGGGACAGCCCTTTGCTACAGCCAGTTGTACGCAGTGCCACGATCCGCACCAATCCGTGCAGCCGAAGCTGATGCAGAAATTCACGCATCCGCCGTTTGCCGACAAGACCTGCGAGATCTGCCACCAGCCGGCCAAGGACGGCAAAGTTGTCCTGACCAATGCAGATTCGAGGGCGCTCTGCGCCACCTGTCACAGCGATGAGGTCGAGAAGATCGACAAAGCGAAAGTGCCGCATCCCGGAGCCCAGGGAGAATGCGTGGCTTGTCACAATCCCCACGCCGGCAAAACCCCGGGCTTCCTGCAACCGGATCCGGTCAGCGCCTGTCTGGCTTGCCATTCCGATCAGGCCGAACAGTTCAAGAAGGCGCATCTTCATCAGCCGGCGTTTGGACAGGCGTGCGCGATCTGCCACGAGCCCCACGGCGGAGAGAACGATCATCTGTTGCGCACCAAGAAAGCGGACACGCTGTGTCTGGAATGCCACGGGCCCGACGCAGAGCCACCGAAGAAGCTCGAAGCCGAACATCTGATCACCATCTTGAATGGGACGGTGAAACTGCCCGAGGACTACTTCATCAAGAACAAGGCAGTAGTGCTGCCCCTGAAGTATGGACGCGGGCATCCGATCGAAGGCCACCCGGTTGCCGATATCGTCGATCCGACCGATATCACGAAGTTCCGCGCCCAGATCAACTGCATGTCATGCCACCAGCCGCATGCCTCGGCGCAGGCCGATCTGCTGGTGAAGGACCAGACCAACAACGCTGCGTTCTGCGCGGCCTGTCACAAGGATCTGACGAAGAGGTAGTTTGCATTCAGCATTAGGAGGATGACGACGATGTCTGAAGTAAGAACAAATTCGATTCGTAGTGAAAAGGGCCGGCTGGGATTGCGCGTGATGCTCGCGCTGGCGGTCGTTATCGTTATCCTTATTCTTGCACCCAGTGCCGCGTTCGCCGACAAGAAAAAGAAAGCGGCCGCCGCGCCCAAGACGGTTCCGGTCATCGATTATTCCAACATCGTCTGGCCGAATCCGCCGGCGGTTGCGCGCATACGGTACCAGACCTGGTATTCGGCCGAGAAAATTTCGCAGGTCGAGGCGGGGAACAACACCAAGAAGGCGAAATGGATGGACCGCCTCGCGGGCACGCAGCCCGCCGCAGATAACACCAAGTTCCTGTTCCAGCTCGGCGAACCATACGGCATGGCGGTCGATTCCAAGAACAACTTATATGTGGCGGATCAGAAGGTCGGCGCCATCTTCGTCTTCAATACCGAGACGCGCGACCTTCAACTGATCAAGAACAAGACTCACGGGCACTTCGTGCGCATCATTGGGCTGGCGATGGACGACAACGATCGTCTATTTGTTTCCGATCCCGGCTTGCGTCACATTCTAATATTCGATGCCACGCACAAGCCGGAAGACGTGATCACCGAGGGACTGGTCATGCCGGGCATGCTGGCGATCGATCGTGAGAACCGCCTCCTCTATGTGTCCGACGTCGAACTCGATCAGGTGCTGGTGTACGACGCGGACACGCTCAAATTGAAACGCAAGATCGGCACCACCGGACACAAGCACGAACTCACCAGCCCCGGGGATTTCGCCAAACCAAGCGGGTTGGCGCTCGATCGGGAAGGCAATCTCTACGTCGCCGACACGCTGAACGATCGCATCGAGATCTTCGACGCCGACGGGAAATTCATCAGCACCTTCGGGAAAAATGGCGATGGCCCGGGTTACTTCGCGCGACCGAAGGGGGTAGCGATCGATAGCGACGGCCATATCTGGGTGGCCGACGGCATGCAGGACCGGGTGCAGGTGTTCAATCAGGAGGCCCAGCTGCTCATCTCCTTTGGCGGACATGGCCTGCTCCCCGGGCAGTTCCAGGGGCTGGCGAGCATAGCCATCGATAAGAACAATCGTGTCTTCACCTCGGAGATCTTTCCGGGACGGGTGCAGCAATTTCGCTACGTCACCGACGCCGAGGCCGATCAATTGCGCAAGGAAAAGGAAGAGCAGCGCGAAAAGAGGGTAGGAGCTTCAGAGAAAGACGCGACGCCGGTTGCGCCCCCCGCTCCCCCGGCCACCGCTCCGCCAACCCGCTAAAGAGCGGCAGGAACACCCACGAGCGAAGCTCCACCGGCGGGCAGGTGTCGTGGTTGCGTCTCGCTACGCAACTGCTGTGTTTCGCAACACCTACACTGTAGTAAACATAGGTAGCCTTGGAACTGCGGGATTTGACCACACGGCCTTCCCAGCTGGTTCTTTTCCCCCAGTTCCACACTATCCGCCAAAGAGCAGGGTGACTCATCTCTGGAATGTTTGGTATTTAGAGTCAGCGAGTTACGGGAAATCCTGCCGAAATATCGGCGGCGTTCCATTTCGGGCAGCCAGTTGCATTACTAAAGTTGAGGGGCGGCTGCGACGAGTGCCTCGGCATGAAGCGCGGTCTACGGCCTAAGCCTCTGAGAATTTAGAAACGCGCGGCACAAATCATGGAGGTTGTAAATTTTATGAAAAGAGCGATGTTAGTTGTAATGTTTATCTTGGCCGTCGCCGGGTTGATGATGGCGCAGAATTGGTCGTCGACAATTGACGTCCTGGGCGCCCACAACAACCAAGGCCGCGGATGCGCGGGCTGCCATGCTCCCCATAGCGGCTCGTTCGGTTCCGGCCACGGCGGCGCTCCCGATGCCGGCAGCTATGCCTTGTGGGGCCAGGACGCCAGTCCACTGTACGGCGCCACGATCAAGTTCGGCGACAGCGGCAGGTTCGTCGAAGTTCTGCCGACCAGCATCAGCAGCGGCAGCAAAGAAGTCGGCGGCATCCTGCTCTGCCTGAGCTGCCATGACGGCAACGTCACGCAGTCCAACATGATGACCAATGAGTCGTACGAACAAAGGATCGGCCTGTTGACCAATACCACATACGGCAAGCTGCCGATCCCGACCCTGCTCGGTAGTGACGGCACTACGGCCGGCAATTACACCAACGATCACCCGGTGGGCGTGAATGCCAACGTCAGCACCACAGCCAACGGTCTGGTGTGGGCAAACAACGCCTTCACAGTGACTCCTGGCAGCCCGTATGCTCAGTTTGTAGCGAACTACGGCTGGCCGGCTCTGGCGCCAGGTGCGCACGGAGCTAACTACGGCGTCACCACCGCTGGACTGCCCTACGTGGTTTGCACCACCTGCCACAACCAGCACGTCATGACCGTGTACACGGCCACTGCCAACAGCCCGATCGCCGGCAATACCAGCGGTTGGTATGCCACGTACTTCTTCATCAACGGCCCCTACAACCCGAACCTGCAGACCTACGCCATGACCTCGGCGCCCTCGACGACCCAGTTCTGCCGCCAGTGCCACTTTGGCGAGGCGAACGAGTCTAACAATACCAACAACATCACCACGCAATTCCAGTAGGAATGGCTGTGGTACAAAAGGGGGAGAGAATATCTCTCCCCTTTTTTTTCGCATTCGGTTTGCGAAAGAAATCGGCAAGCGAGGAATTATGAAGTACCAACTCCCCATCGGCGCGTTGCTTCTGATGGCGCTGTCGTTCTCAGTCTCAGTTACCTCGGCCCAGGTCGCCTCTCATGCCCCGACGGCGGTCGCGAACGCAACTGCGGCTCAAGCGCCGACCCAGCAAGCATCGGCGCAGGTGAGCGACAAGCCGGTGGCGCGCGTGAATGGGGCCGTGCTGACCGATCGCGACCTGCTCCGCGAAATGTACGCCATCTTCCCTTACGCCCGGCAGCACAACGGATTCCCCAAGGCGGAGGAAGCCGCCATTCGCCAGGGCGCGCTGGAAATGATCATTTTCGAAGAGTTGGTGTACCAGGAAGCGGTGCGGCGCAAGCTGACCGTTCCGGCAGCGAAGCTGAGTCGCGCGGAGGCGGACTTTCGCAAGCAATTCAATACTCCGGACGAGTACCAGCAATACCTGCAGGCGGAGATGCACGGATCTCCACAGCAGGTTCGCCGGCAGATCGAGCGTTCCCTGCTCATCGAACAGGTTTTGAAGAGCGACGTGGAAGACAAGTCCGCAGTATCGCTGGCCGAGGTGAAGGCCTACTACGACAAGAACCCGGCGCGCTTCGAACTGGGGGAGTCATTCAGCTTCCAAAGCATTTCGGTGCTGCCGCCGCTGAAGCCGACAGCCGAGCAAGCCAAAGACGCCCAGAAACGCGCCGAAGAAGCGTTGCGCCAAGCCATGACGACCAAGAGCTACCAGGAATTCGGCCTGCTCGCGGAAAAGATTTCCGAGGACGATTTCCGCGTGAATATGGGCGACCACAAGGTCATCGCACGGGATAAGCTCCCGCCCCAGGTAGTCCAGGCGGCGCTCGCTCTGCAGCCGGGGCAGGTCAGCGGCTTGATTCAGATTGAATCCGCATACACCATTATCCGCTTGAATGCCCACACCCCGGCCCGAAAGCGGAGCCTGGACGAGGTGAAGTCCGATCTGAAGGTGGAGCTGCAGAAAGATAAGTACGAGAAGTTGCGTTCAGGCCTCGCCAAGCAACTGCGCGCCAAGGCGAGGATCGAAGTCGGGTAATCCAGTACCCAGTCGTCAGTAGACAGTACCCAGTCGCTGACCCCCTTAGCACCCAATCCCCAGTTGCCAGTTCCTGAAACTGCTCCCACAGGTCCGGGGCGCTTGCGACTGGGTACCGACAACTGGGTACTGGGTACTGGCAACTGGGTGATATCCCGCACTTTGGTAATGTCAGGGGTTCGGAACGCGCCTTTCCTGTCGCAGTAACACCTTTGTTTTCAATATCGTATCAGCCTCTTCCGACCGCTATCTGTGGCAATCGTTGTGCTCTTTAGCGGTTAAGGTTGAACCTGGTATCGGAGCCTCTGGCAGGGAAGGGTTGCAGGTCCATGAAGGTTGCAAATTGCATCATCGGGCTGGCTGTTCTGGCGATGGCGCAACTGGCGCAGGCGCAGCTCGGCGTGGGAGAAAACACCAAGATCACGGCCGGTGGCCTGTTCTCCTTCGGGTATAGCGGCGACTATGGCGATGCAATCCCCTCCGACCATGGCTTGACCTTTGGACTGGACGGCAAGCTCTCCGGCTACTACTACAACCCTAGTTTCATTTCGTTCACCGCGACCCCCTATTGGAACCAGTCGCGGGACGATTCCAGTTATCAATCCCTCACTGGCGCCAGCGGGGTCAGCGCAACCGCCAATTTTTTCACGGGCAGCCATTTCCCCGGTTCGGTCACTTATCGCTATGACGCCAACAGCACCGGCACCTTCGGGTTGCCCGGACAGCCGAACTTCACGACCTACGGCCGGGACCAGGGCTTCGGCATCAACTGGGGCGCATACCTCCCCGGTTTGCCAACGCTATCGGTTGGATATTCTCAAGGAAGCGGCAACGGCACCATCTATGGCACCGACCAGGAAGCCGATTCGAGCACGCGCCTGTTTAACTTGCGCTCGACCTACCAGGTTTCCGGCTTCCACCTCACCGGTTATTTCAGTCACAACACCTTGGACTCGACTTACCCGGAGTTCTTGTCGGACGACGGGCAAGCGGTGGAGAGTTCAAGCGGCCACGATTTCGGTTTCGGGGCGCAGCACAACCTACCCATACATGGTCTGTTTTATGTCAATTACAACCGGTCGTCGCAAAGCGCCGATTTCGTGACCACCGAGGAGCAGAGCCCGGGCACCTCGAACACCACCAACTACACCGACAGCACGGAAACTGCCGGAGCCACTTTCCACCCGACGCGGAAGCTGAGCTTTAATGTCACCCAGAACTACACCGACAATTTAAGCGGCTATCTGGCGCAGAGTCTCGGCAACGGGAGCGGGGGAGCACCGCTCGGGGTGAATCTGGGAACGGGATCGGATTCGTCCACGCTGGGTGGCGGATTGAACTACCAGTTCACAAATTACCTCTCCGCCTCGGCGCAGGCCACCTACTACAATCAGCACTACTTCGGGAATACCTACACCGGCGAGTATGTGAGCGGCACGGTGAACTACGCCAAGAGACTGTTCAACATGTTCAGCTTCTCCGGTTCGGTGATCGACAGTTCAAACGGCCAGGGCCAAAACTCGGTGGGATTCATGGGCAATGTGAACTATTTTCATCGCATCGCAGGCTGGCAGACATCGGGCCAGTTCAGCTATGCGCAGAACGTGCAGACGCTGCTGATCACCTATACCAGCTCTTATTACAACTACAGCGCCAACGTGCGCCGCCGGCTGCCGGGCGGCCTGCAGTGGATCGCGGCTTTCACCGGGAACCGCAGCGGCCTGACGCAGTACCAGGGCACCAACACTCACAGCGAGAGCTATTCCACTTCGCTGAGCATGCGCCGACTGGCAGTCAACGGTTTCTATTCTCAATCCACCGGAGTGCAACTGCTGGGGGCCGGAGGGCCGATCTCGCCCGCGCCGACGCCCGGCCTGACCGATTTCATCCTCTTCACCGGATCCAGTTATGGCGGCGGCATCTCGGTTACCCCGGTGAAGCGGCTCACGGTGGCGGGAACTTTCAGCCGTGCGATCAGCGATACCATCACCAGCACGACCTCGCACAACAACACGGAGATCATCAACGCCCAATTGCAGTACCATCTGAGAAGGATCGGGCTGCAGGCCGGATATACTCAGTTCACGCAAGGCATCAGTGCAATCGGCGCGCCCGTCGGTACCACGTCGTATTATGTCGGGATAACCAGATGGTTCGACTTCTTCTAACCATGCGGGGCGAATCGGGGCGGGGCGGGTCTGCGCTGTGCCAATCGCGGTTGTCGAAATCGGCGTTTTGCGCGGGACTGGCCGTCGCCGGCCTGGCGGTCGTGCTGGCCACGCCTGCCTGGGCTTCGAAGCGTTCGAAGGACGCGCTCAGCCCGCCTCCGCCCCCGGATTTGCTGCTGGACGGCGGACGCAAACTTTCTTTTGAGCGCAGCTTCAGCCTGGAGCGCGAGGTCAAGCCCAAGCGCAGTTTCTGGACGCGGGTGGTGGACGCGGTCGCAGGCCAGCCCGATTTCCACTACCTGGTGAGTCCGTACAGCGTGGTCACCGACTCGCGGGGACGCATCATTATCACCGACGTGGGCGCGGCTGGAGTCCACATCTTCGATTTCACCCAGCAGAAATATAAGTTCATCACGCGGCGCGACGCCGGCAAGGATCCGATGCTCGCGCCGCAGTGCGTCGCGGTCGACGCCGCAGACAACATCTACGTGACCGACTCGCAGACCGGCAGGGTGTTTGTCTTCGATGCCAACGGGAAATTCCAGCGCACCATCGGCAGCCTGAAAGGGGGCGAGGGATATTTCAAACGTCCCACCGGAATCGCCGTGGATTCGGCGGCGCAACGCATCTACGTGACCGACACTTTGCGCAACAAGATCTTCATGATGGATATGCAGGGCAGCGTGCTCCAGACGATTGGAAAGACGGGCACGGCAGAAGGCGAGTTCAATTTCCCCACCGAACTGCGGCTGAATGGCCCGGACTTAGTCGTGGTCGACGCCATGAATTTCCGGGTGCAGGTGTTCGACCGCTCGGGCGCGTTCCGCTACGCCATCGGCAAGATCGGAGACGGGGCGGGATGGATGTTCCGTCCGAAAGGGATTGGCTTCGATTCCGAATCGCATCTCTATGTTGTCGACGGACAGTGGGGCATGGTGCAGGTTTTCGATCGCGAAGGCCGCTTGCTCTATTACTTCGGACAGAGAGGGACGGGGCCCGGGGAATTTCAACTGCCAACCGGGCTGCAGATTGACCACCAGGATCGCATCTACGTCGTGGATTCGTTCAACCGGCGCGTGCAGATATTTCACTACTACGGCGTCGCTCAGCCGGCCGAAGCGAGGAAACAGTGAAGATAATCCTGGCGCTTCCCTGCCCGGCAATCCTCGCGAAAATTGCGACTAGAGTGTGTTTCGCAAATGCCTTTCAGTCCGGAAGGCGCGTCCCTCAGGGGCTAAAGCCCGCATTTTTCCAGGTCCTAAATGGCACGGCTAAAGAGGCTGCGGAAAAAGTAGTTCCGGGGCAGAAGATGCGCCCTCAGCGGCTAAAGCCGGATTCAAGACAATGCACTTACGACAGCGGTAAGCCGCTGCGCCACCCAAAATCAAGTGCAAAATCGAGTTTTTCCGCGGGCTGTAAAGCCGTGCCCTACCCAAAACCGATTTATGAAACACGTTGTGCGATGATCTCGATCGTGACAATCGCGATGGTCATGATCTTTCCGCATGGTTTCGCCGTGGCGCAGACGCCGGCATCCGGCGATGTGCTGGGGATGCATAACCTGACGGCGGTGAGTGGAGCGTCGGTCTACTCGCAAGGGAATCTCGGTTGCACTTTCTGTCACGCTCCGCACAGCGGACTGGGAGGCATCACGCCGCTGTGGAACCAGAAGTTGTCGACGCAAACCTACACGCCCTACACCAGCACGACCTACGCCGAGCAAGGCAACACCCAGCCCACGCTCGGAATCACGAGCAGTCTCTGCCTGAGCTGTCATGATGGCACGGTGGGAGTGGGACAGTCGGCGGCGTATGGTCCACTCCCGGTGATCGGGGCATTGAATAGCGTCGATTCCTTCGGGACGACGTTGACCGGTTCGCATCCGTTCAGTCTGGTGCTTCCCCTAAAAGACGCGCCCAACCTGGTGGCGACACTGGTGACGCAGGGCAAGACCGCCGATCCTACTGGCGCGGTGAAGCTCATCCGCGGCAACATCGAGTGCACCAGTTGTCACTCGCCGCATGTACAAGCGATCGACAGGATCGCGCAGGATTTTCTGGTCCGCGACAGCTCGAACGCGCAGATGTGCCTAGCCTGTCATGATCCGAACCGGGTGGTGCAGGGACAGGTCAATCCGCTGGCAGGCTTTACGGGAAGCATTCATCAGACGGCGAGCAACGCGGTTTCACCGGATGGTCACGTAGGTTCTTATCCGACCGTCGGCGTGAATGCCTGCACCTCCTGTCACATGTCGCACGATGCGGTTGCGCCGGCGAGGCTGCTGCGTCCGGCCACACCGGCGGCGCCGGCAACCGATTCGGTGACCCAGGATTGCATGACGTGTCACAACGGGGGCACGTATTTGTCGCCCGCGCCTCTGAACGTGATGGCCGAGGTGGCGAAGACCGGACATCCGCTGCCATCCGGGAACAACTTCCACGATGCTGCCGAAGCGGTGCTGTTGAACAACAACCGCCATGCTACGTGCGTGGATTGCCACGACCCTCACGCCTCCAACCAGACGACGCTATTCACCGCGCCGCCGGCGTTGCGTCCTTCGCAGGCGGGTGTGAGCGGGGTCAGCGTTCTGGATGGGGTCACGGTTCTTACTCCGGCGATCAATCAATATGAGAATTGCCTGCGCTGCCATGGTACGTCCACGGGCAAGCAGCACCAGATCATTTATGGGTATGTGCCGATGCGAGTGGTGGCGGCGCCGGACCGGCTGAACGTAATTCCGGAATTTGCTTCCACGGCAACCTCGAGCCATCCCGTAACCCATGTTCGAAGCAGTCCGCTGCCGCAGCCCAGCCTTCTGCTTAACATGCTGAACCAGAATGGAATCGCGAGTTCACGCGCCATGGGAACGCAGATCTTCTGCACCGACTGCCATAACAGCGACGACAATCGCGAGTTCGGCGGCTCCGGCCCGAACGGTCCCCATGGATCGGTCAACTCACACATCCTCGAACGCAACTATCAATTCAGCCAGGCCGTGACGCCGGGCGGGCTGGTCTCAAACCTTTTCCCCAGTCCCGACCTGACGGTAACCGGGCCCTATGCGATGTGCGGAAAGTGTCACGATCTGACCAACGTTGTCGCGAACAACAGCTTCACTCAGCACAACCTGCACATATCCCAGTACGGATTCAGTTGCTCGGTATGCCACACCGCTCACGGCATGGGAGCAACTTCCCCGACCGTTACCGGGGAGCGGCTGGTGAATTTCGACGCGAATGTTGTGGGGGAAAACAACGGCGCTCCGATCGCGTACAGCCGCGGCACCAACACGTGCACGCTGATGTGCCACGAGGTGGCCCACAACGCCGACGGCAGCGTCTCCAAGATCAACAGGCCGGTCCACCGGGGACCAGTAGTCAAATAAGTCACAAGGCTTGCCCGAAACCGATGAACTCCGGCCCGCGAACGAGTGATCCGCGAACAAGCGATCGTCCCCAGTCGCGACCCGGTCGGTTCGACGCGGCCACGCCGCAGATAGGGACGATGCTGCTGTTGTTCGTGGTAGCGGCAATCTTCGAGGCGAAAAACCTTTTTTCTTTATCGGCTCTTTCGAATGGCGATATCTGGTGGCACCTGCGCACGGGAATTTGGATCCTCCAAAACCACCGCGTGCCCCATAGCGGCCTTTTCTCGCAGTCGCTGGGACTTCCCTGGATTGCTTCAAGCTGGGCCTACGATCTGCTGCTTGCATTCGCCTTCCGAATGCTGGATCTGCGCTCCATCCCAGTCTTGCTGATGGCCTTCAAATTTGCGCTGGCCATGGTGACATTCCTCCTGGCAGGGGGCTTACGCGGAAGATTTTGGCCGGCGGTCGTACTATCCGCTACAGCGCAATACATACTGGGCAGCTTTCAGCCGGGCCCCAGCTACTGCTCGATGCTCTTCTTTGCGGTCGAATTGCTTCTGCTGAACGAAGGCCGCAACAGAGGCAGGGTTCGACTTCTTTTTTGGTTGCCGCCGCTTTTCCTGGTGTGGGCGAACCTGGATATCCAGTTTGTGTACGGAATCCTGCTTCTCGCGCTGTTCCTGATCACGTCTTTAATACAGGGTCTTGGACACCGCTCAGGAGTGGAGCCTTCGCCGCAAAAATCGCCTGCCGTTTCGCCGGCGAATGCGGGAATTCTGGCGACGCTGTCTGTGATCGCCACGCTGGTTACGCCTTACTCTTATCGCCTCTACGGAGTTTTTTTCGCGAGTGTCAGCAGCGTGGCAAACCGGTACCTCCCGGACTTCCATGCCATGAGCTTTCGCCGGCCGCAGGACTACGTTCTGATGCTGCTGACGATGGCGGCGTTTCTGGCGCTCGGTCTGCGCCGTTCGCGCGACCCGTTCCGGATTGCGGTTATGATAGGCTGCACGATGCTCTCGTTCCACGCGCAGCGCGACGCCTGGGTGGCCGCGCTGGCGTCGATTGCAGTAATCGCGGAGGCAATCCGCTGCCCCGGCGGAACGGCACCCGCGGATTGCCAGCGCGCGTGGACCCCGCAGGTAGCGATGGCCGGAGGATTGTCGGTTGTGATTCTGATGCTGACGGCCGCGCTCGGAATTCCGCGCAGCCACGAAGCGCTGCTGGCCAAGGCGGCTCAAACCTATCCCGTGGCCGCCTGCAATTACATTCGCGAGCATCGTCGCGAAGATCAGCGCGAAAATCGTCGCGAAGATCAGCTACCGCAGCCGCTGTTCAACGCTTATGAGTGGGGAGGGTTCCTGATCTGGTATTTGCCGGAATATCCCGTGGCCATCGACGGCCGCACCGGCCTGTACGACGACGATTTCATCGTCCAATATTTCAAGACCATGAACGCCGATGTGCCTTACCAGGCGTATCCCGCATTGGCTCAGGCGGGCACGCTGCTGCTGCCGCGAAACTCGTTGATGGGCGAGGCCCTCAGCGGCGTGCCGGCATTTCGCGTGGCGTATAGCGACAGCGTGGCAGTGGTGCTGACCAGGCCCTAGGTCTCGGACCCCGTGAATTTGCACTTGAAGCGTTGTGGTCTCCCAGGTCTCAAAATCGAGACCTGGGGCACCCGCTCTTGTTTTCAAACAAGCGGTCAGAGAGCTAGCTCACAAGTTCTTCCGTTACTTCAATAGGGCGGGCGGTTGTCGGCGCGCGTAAACAGTGGCGATCTCATCGCGATAAACTAGTTGGAAGCGTGGATCGGCGCTCAGGATTTTAGCCAGCGGAAGTTGCGAGTCCAGGAGCACCACTCCCGCCTCATTGAGGTAAGGATCGGCGAGATACGATTCGGCGGCGTTCTGCGAATCGAAGAAGAGCTTATCCATCTCGTCCCCGTAAAGATCGGTGCGGCCGTCGATGGCCACGGGATAGTCGGGCATATACCAGGTCAGAAAACCGCCCCAGTTGAAATTGTTGTAGAGCGGGCCGGGCACCGGATTTTGCCGCAGGAAGTTGACCGCATTCACCGGAAATTGGGCGCTGATCGCGCGATCGAAGCCGCGCTGGTTGAAGTCGGAGCCGCGAGCAAACACCGCCAACAACAGGACGACAGCCGTGGCCACTCCGGCTTTTTCGAACCAGCTCTCGGGGCGATCGCGCTCCGCCTCCGGCGGGGGGAAGTCCGCGATGCAGGCCGCGGCCGGAATGCAGAGGAACCAGGCGTCGCGCATGGTGCGGCACGCTAACACGCTCGCCGCCGTCAGCAGGGCTAGCTTGAATGGGTCCATCTTTTTTTGCCATCCCACCGCGAAGAATCCCGCAGCGGCAAGCAGAAGTTCCGCATAGTGGCTATAGCCACGGAAGCTGAGCGGCTGGAATTCGAGGATGATGGAGTAGATCACTTTCGACTGCGAATATTCGAAAACCGTCACATATGGATGATAGAAGTTGGGGCCGACCAGAGTTGCCAGTACGCAGGCCGCGAACAGAACTACCTGATTCCTGGCCGGAAGCGCGGGAGGCAGCAGGAAACTGGGAGCAATCCCGAGTGTGTTGGCCAGCCGCTGTGCCAGCGATACGGCGACCCACACGCCCACCGTAAACAGGCCGTAGATGAACTGAATGTGGAGGTTCGACCACAGCAGAAAAATCAGCGGCAGCCAGTAGAGCGTTTGCGGCCGGCCGCCGCGATTTGCCTCCAGAAGCAGCGTCACCGTGATGGAGAACAACACCATGGAAAAAAAGAAAGGCCGGGGCATCCCGTTGAAGAGGAATGCGGAGCAAGCCACGCCGGTCAAAACGCACGCCGTCCAAAAGCGGCCCGAGAGACGGTGAAGCATCCAGTAAACGGTGTATGCGACGGCGAGGGTGAGAAAAGTTCCGTAGAGGCCGATACCGAGGAGGCCAAACCAGGCGTAGGCTCGCGACAGCAACACCTCGTAGCCCCAACTGTAGGCCACCCATGGGCGATTGGCGGCGGTGCGCGACAGGATGCCGGTGTGAGGAAGGGCCAGATGCTCGACGATCCAATCGCCCACTTTGAGATGCCACCAGATGTCGAGGTCGAGGACCGAAAACTTCAACTGGAATGCGGTCACTCCCACTCCGGTCAGCAGCGCGGTCAAAGCGCATAACTGCAGCCAGCGCAGCCGCAGCAGTGGGCGCAACTCGTCAATGAAGTTCATGGACTGAATAAACAATGGCTCAGGTTTCTTGACGTCGAACACGGGGCCGGCTCATGACGCGCGAGCCGGAACTTCGCGAAGCTCGGTTCTCAATACGCTGAGCGACTCGGCGCCACTCTCTCCGGCTTCGTGATATTCGGCATCCTGGTTCACCGCCCAGACGTCATACTTCCGCTCGCCCGCCAGAATATTTCTTGCCGTAAGCATGGCGGTCATCATGGCGTGATCCTGATTGTTGTACTTATGCATGCCATTGCGGCCGACCAGGTGAAGGGTGGGATAGTTCTTCTCTAGAGCGCTGCGAACCGTGTCGACGCGCTGCTGGTAAGCCTCGTCATAAACCGGATAGGCCTTGGGTTGGCGGATGACGCAGCCATCGACCACATCGGCGCTGGCAGCGAGTTTTACCTGTTGGATCTCCCGCTTCGCCAGTTCGATGAGCTCGCGGTCGCTGGTGGTCCAGAGTCCATCCCCCTCGAAGCAGAAATACTCGAGGCCATAGGAGCAATAGCCGGCATCCGGAACCATCTCGGGCGACCACGACTTGTAATTCTGCACCCGGCCCACCTGCACACTGGGATCGTGGATGTAAATCCAGTTGTCGGAGAAACGGTCGCGGTCATGCACGATCAGTCCGACGGTCAGGAAGTCGCGATAGCGCAAAGAGCGCGCCGCCTGCAGTGCGGCTTCGGGAAGCTGCGGTTCAATCTGCGCCACCAGTTCCCGTATGGGCATGGACGAGACCAGATGTTCGCCGCGATATTCTTCCCACTCGCCGCCAGCATTGCGAGCAGTCACGACCCAGAGACTGCTGGCGGAGTCGAAGCGGCAGCCAACGACTCGGCGGCCCAGCAGAACGTCGCCGCCCAGCTTGCGGATTTTATCCGCGCACGCCTCCCACATCATTCCCGGCCCCCGCCGCGGATAGCGGAAGGTGTCGATCAGGGTCTTCACCACCTGCCTGCGGTCGTTGAAACTGGAATCGGCACCGGAATTACGTTTGCGCTGAGGGGAAAGGGCGTGCTTGATGGCCGAACCGAGCGATAGGCCCTTGATCCGCTGCGCCGCCCAATCGGCGGAGATCTCGTTGCAGTTCATTCCCCACACTTTTTCGGTGTAGGTCTTGAAAAAAATACGGAACAAGCGCTTGCCAAACTGATTTGTGACCCAGTCTTCAAAAGTCTTCGGGTTGCGCACCGGATGGAGTCGCGCGGCCAGAAACGAGAGAACGCAAAGAGTCGACTCGATCAATCCGAGCTTCGAAAGGGCCTCGAATGGTTTTAAAGGGTAGGTGTAGAACTGGCCGCGGTAGTAAATGCGCGACGACCGCGGACGATCTAGCATGTCCTGGCCCGCGATCTCGGTCCAAAGATCTTCCACCTCGCGGGATTTCGAGAAAAAGCGGTGCCCGCCGATATCGAAGCGGAAGCCCTTGTAGTTGACAGTTCGGGAGATGCCGCCGACATATTGAGGATCGCTCTCGAGGACAACCACCGGGGCATGTTGCTTCGACAGTTCGTACGCGGCGGTCAGACCCGCCGGTCCAGCGCCGACAATCACTGCCTTGAAGATTGCTGGTTCCATGTGTTCTTCGAGAGAATCTGGCGCCGCACCGCAATTTGCCAACCCTGCACTGAAGGCGATCGACGTGTGCGCAGGATGGAATTCCCCGCGGATTCCCGGCCGGGGAGCGGCAATCGCGATGCCGGCTCGCCATAAGGAAGTGAGTGCAAGATTAACATGAATGACATCCACGGAAACAGCGGAGCCGGCCGGTGAAGTTCGAGGCATCCGGCGCCGTTAAAGCGATGGCCTGATGCGAATCTCCTTTGCGATCTTCTTTGTGGTCAGCCCGCTACTGCAATGGCTTTGCCGGCGTCCCTGGTTTGACGCCTGAGTGCTTTTTCGCCTGGGCCATCAGTTCCAGAACTTTGTCTTTGGCTTCATAGTTCGGATTCGTATCCAGTAATTTCTGCCAGGTGGCGACCGCTTTGTCGATATCCATCTTGCCCTGCCACTCGACGATGCCCAGGTTGAACAGCGTGTTGGCCTTGGTCGGTTCGTAAGAGAGCGATTTCTGAAATTCCGCGATGGCGGTATCGGCATCGCCGGTATACCAGTAGGCGGTCGCCATGTCGGTACGAGCGCCCGTGTTGGCCGGCTGCACTTTCAGGGCGCGCTGATAATAATCGATGGCGGTGGGGAACTGCTGCGCGTCGTAATAGATGTTCCCGATGTTCTGCAGAAGCCCGGCGTTGGCGGGATCTGTCTTGAGTTTCTCGATTAACGGCCCGGCTTGGGTATCGGCCATTTTCTGCATCTGAGCCGGAGTCGGAGTTTGAGCGCCGGCGTTTGCACCCGCGGCAGCCGGGGCGGACGTGCTTGCGGTCTCAGCCGGCGCGGCTGCTGGACTCTGCGATCCGCGGATGAACCAGCCCCCCGCGATTCCGACCAGCAGGCAGATGACCGCCAACACGTAAGCCTGCACGCTCGTCCATTGCTCGATGGAATTAGAAGCTCCTCGATTTGTATCGGTCATTACTCAGCGCTCCTTTGCATCATTGAATCATTTAGTCATTGAGTCATTGAGCCATTGAATCATTACCCCAATGATTCAATGGCTCAATGACTAAATGATTCAATGGCTCATCTGGACGTCGGCCATCAGTTTCTGCACCGTGGCTTTGCGCTCCGCGCTCAATTGCGGATTCGACTTCAGCAACTGCTGCCAAGCTGCCAGCGCTCCCTTGGTGTCCTGTTTTCCCTGCCACTTGATCATGCCGAGGTTGAACAGCGCGTTGGCATCCTTGGGGTCGTAGTGCAGCGCCTGCTGAAGCTGGCTGATGGCACCGTCCACATCGCCGTTGTAGTACAGGCACGAGGCCATTTCGGTACGAATGGCAACGTTTTTGGGATCGAGCTGCAATGCCCTGTCGTAGTAGCCAGCCGCTTCCTTGAACTGGTGGGCAGCCTTGTAGAGATTTCCGGCCTGGATAAGCAGATCGCTGTTGTTCGGATCGCCCTTGAGCTTTTCTGTGAGCGGCGCCGCCTTCTTGTCGGCCATCTGTTTCATTTCTTCGAGGCTGGGCATGTGTTCGCCCGTACCACCTGCTGGGGCAGCGGGCTGGGTGTTGGCCACAGGTTGCGCCGGCACTGCGGGCGATTGCGATCCGCGAAACAGGTATCCAATGGCCAGCCCAACCACCAGGCTGATTACCGCCATCGCGTAGACCTGCTTGGCTTGCCAGGCTGATCCTGCAGTTGGTTGCGTGGTTGGTTCATTCGCCATGCGCCTATTTTCTCCTGGATCTTTATTGCGCTTGAAGCTCAGCTTTGCCTGGGCATCGAGACTGGACGAGCGCGTTCCTTGCAGAGTGAGCGGGGCTTTACCGCCGTTCGACTCTGCCAATCTACCTTAGAGGTGAGGAAAAATCAGGGCAGCATTGTAGATCACTGGAGAGCGTGATGGTGATCACATAGGCACAGATGACACAGACGAGGAGCCGTGCGAACGGCGGCCAGCGTCGTTCAGGGACGGATGGCGCGCTTCTCAGGAGTCAAATACTGCGAGCTGCGAGCCCGCGCCAGAGGCCATCGTTCGTTGATGGGGTATTGCGCATTAAGGACAGAATGCAACACCCGCTGGTGCACAACTTGGATGCATGCAGCTTCGAGTTGCCGACCGCCCGTCCAGCATCGTCCCGGTGGTGTTCAATTTTGCACATCTAGACGAGTTGGTCGCTGGTGCGTACGATTGCCATCGCTGGCTAATTTCTTGATTTGATTGGGGGTTAGGTCGAATGGCGAGTAAGCGTACTCTCGGTTTCAGTCCTGCAGTTTTTCGCAGGAAGTTCCGGGCGGGGATGACTGTCCGGAACTACCGAGACAAAGAGATCGTTTTTTCGCAAGGAGACGCAGCGGACGCCGTCTTCTACATCCAGAGCGGCACGGTAAAGCTCACGGTGGTCTCCGCGCGTCACAAAAAAGCTGTAATCGCTTTCCTGCGGCGAGGCAGCTTTTTTGGCGAGGGCTGCCTGGGAGGGCAATCTCTGCGGATTTGCACCGCGAGGTCAATTGGGCCGTCCAACATCACTCGGCTGCGGAAGGGGAGCACGATTCGCACGCTGAAGCGAGACCCGAAATTTGCAGCGCTGTTTAATGGCTATCTGCTTTCCCGGATTATTCGAATCGAGGAAGACCTGGTGGATCAGTTCTTCAATTTCAGCGAAAGGCGGCTGGCTCGGGTTCTATTGCTGCTGGGACACATAAACGAGGAATCAAAGGCGGAGCGCCCCCTGACGGTGAGCCAGTCAACCCTGGCGGAGATGGTTGGTACGACCCGCGCCAGGGTTAGTAAATTTATGAATGAGTTCAAGAAGAAGGGCTTCGTCCGCTACAACGGCGGCTTGCAGATAAATAGCGCACTGATCACCGGCTTCCTGCAAAATCGACCCATGTCGGTTGCCACGAAAAAATAGGGCGCGCGATTCCCGCACTCCCGCTCCGCGCCGCCGCTTGCCCGGACAGCCCAGTACTATCCCGGACAGCGGCGTGTGGCATTTTGCCGTCGCTGTACACTACCCCCGTCATCCGTTGACGCGCCGATGCCGCGTTCGTAAGATGAAGCGACCCGAGAGCGAGGCGCCTCTCGAATGATCGAGCGCGTCATCTCGCACGACCGCGTTATGCTTCCGATCGGCCAAGCTGTTCGCGGGGGCTGGGAGGTTAAAGCAAATGAATCGACGCACGTTTGCCCAGAGTTTTGCCGCAGTGGCGATGGGTTCTGCCGCTTTGGGACGCGGGTTCCCGTCGAACCTTGGAGAGAACGAAACGGCTCACGAAGCAGCGCTGCCAGATGCGCCCTTCAGGCTTTCCGTCATGCTCTGGACGGTTTTCAGAGATTTGCCCTTTGAGCAGCGCCTGGAGAAAGTTGCGGAAGCTGGCTACAAGTATGTGGAACTGGTCGGAGAGTACGAGAAGTGGTCCGCGGACGACTTCAACCGGGCGAACGCAAAACGCAAGGAGCTGGGCATCAGCTTCGATACCACGGCTGGATTGAAGCACGGCGTAAGCAATCCGGCCGACCGCGGAGCGCTGCTGGCGGACCTCCGCGGAGCACTCGGCGCCATGGAGAAAATCGACTGCCCCAGCATTATTCTGCTGTCGGGCAACGTGGTGCCGGGCATGACTCGCGAGGCCCAGCACCAGAGCTGTGTCGACGGCCTGAAAGCGGCGGCTAGGCTCGTAGAAGGAAAGAAAATCGCCGGAAAGCCAGTGCAGATTCTGCTTGAAACCATCGATCCCGAGGAGAATCCCAAGTACTACCTGACTTCGGCAACCGAGGCATTCGAAGTGGTCAAAGCGGTGGACCATCCACAGGTCAAGTTTCTCTATGATTTTTTTCACGAGCAGATTGCGGAAGGCAACTTGATTGAAAAGCTGGAAAAGAATATCCAGCACGTGGGCGTGGTGCATATTGCGGATGTCCCCGGCCGGCACGAACCGGGCACCGGCGAAATCAACTACCAGAGCATATTCCGCAAGCTGGGCGAATTGAAATACGACGGCGTCGCTGCCATGGAGTTTATTCCGACCGCCGATCCTGTCCTGAAACTGCGTGCCGCCTGGGAGATGGCTCTACGGTCGAGCCGCGAGGGAACACCATAAATGAACGCATCCCGCTCTGCGCCCGCCTTTTAGAGACATCCCTGCCACCGTGATCACGCTCACAGACGGGCGAAAGCCGCGCCGGTACAGTTAAAATAAATCATTCATTGTCTATGTCTATGGAAAGGTTTGGTGCATGGCTATTATTTCTCCGACCACTACGCGAGTTTTGAATTCCAGTCTGGCGCAGAGGATCATGAGCGCCGAAGAAGCGGCGGCTCTGATTAAGTCCGGCGACCAGATCGGCATGAGCGGATTCACCGGGTCCGGTTATCCGAAGGCGGTTCCGATTGAGCTGGCGCGCCGCATTGCGGAAGCGAATTTCCGCGGGCAGAAGTTTCAGGTCAGCGTCTTTACCGGCGCTTCCACTGGCCCTGAACTGGATGGAGCGCTGGCCATGGCGGGAGGCATCCACCTGCGCCTTCCTTATCAGTCCGATCCGGAAACCCGCAAGCGCATCAACGCGGGCGAGATGGAGTACATGGACATTCACCTCAGCCATGTCGCGCAGTTCGTCGAATATGGCTTTCTCGGCAAGCTCGATGTCGCGCTCATCGAAGTCACCGCTGTGCTGGAGGACGGGCGGCTGGTGCCGAGTTCATCGGTCGGCAACAACAAGACATGGCTCGATCAGGCGGAGCGCGTGATCCTCGAGGTCAACTCGTGGCAGCCGATGGCGTTGGAGGGCATGCACGACATCTACTACGGTCTCGAGCCGCCGCCGAATCGCAAACCGATTCCACTCCTGCGAACTGGCCAGCGCATCGGCACGCCGTATTTCGAAGTTCCCGCGGAGAAAGTCGTTGCCATCGTGCTCACCGATTCTCCCGACCGCAATACCGCTTTCAAAGCGCCGGATGCAGCTTCCAAGCGCATCGCCGGCCACATCCTCGAATTCCTCGGCTGGGAAGTGAAGAAGGGCCGGATGCCGGCGAATCTGCTGCCGCTGCAATCCGGCGTCGGCAACATTGCCAACGCGGTTCTGTTTGGGCTGGAGGAAGGCCCCTTTGAAGGGCTGACCTCCTACACTGAGGTCATTCAGGACGGCATGATTCGCCTGCTGAAGTCGGGCAAGTTAACCGCGGCCTCGGCCACGGCATTCTCGCTTGGCCCCGAGATGACGACCGAAGTGAATGCCAACATGGACCGCTACCGCGAAACTATCGTTCTGCGCTCGCAGCAGATCTCCAATAATCCCGGGATCATTCGGCGGCTCGGCGTGATTGCCATGAACGGCATGATCGAGGCCGACATTTACGGCAACGTCAACTCGACCCATGTCATGGGATCGCGCATCCAGAACGGCATTGGCGGGTCCGGCGACTTCGCCCGCAATGGATATGTCTCGATTTTCATGGCCCCGTCGACGGCGCAGAAGGGAACCATCTCGACCATCGTTCCCATGGTTTCGCATGTGGACCACACCGAGCATGACGTGCAGGTCATTGTCACCGAGAACGGACTGGCCGATTTACGCGGACTGTCGCCGCGTCAGCGGGCCCACGTCATCATCGAGAACTGCTCCAATCCAGACTACAAGCCGCTGCTCCTCGACTATCTCAATCGGGCGGAGCGGCTGTCGTACGGCAAACACACGCCACACCTGCTGACCGAATCGCTGAGCTGGCACAGCCGTTATCTGCGGACTGGAAAGATGCGTCCGCAGGAAGAGAATTGAGAGCGAGTGAGCGAGAAGGATCGAGATCGTGAACTGGGTATGAAGCGTGAGATTACCCGTCGCGATTTCCTGAATGGAATCAGCATCGCCGTGGGAACGTCCCTGGTGGCAAATTCCACCTGGCTCGAAGCCTTTGGAGTGCCACAATCCCCGTTGGCTCTGGAGAAAGATCCCAGTTACTACCCGCCGGCTAGAACCGGCCTTCGCGGCAGCCACGACGGTTCCTGGGAAGTTGCGCACGATCTGCGTGATGGCAACAACAAAGCCTGGGCCGAGTCCGTCGACGACGGTGAGTCGTACGATCTGATCGTTGTCGGCGCTGGTTTAAGCGGCC
>Ga0181530_10000428_pt1 | contig 53611 bp, 30 predicted proteins | sample PEATcosm2014_Bin_42_FD_119769 | JGI IMG/M metagenome (GOLD analysis project Ga0181530, IMG submission 119769) | Peatland microbial communities from MTU Mesocosm Facility, Houghton, MI, USA - PEATcosm2014_Bin10_60_metaG | ecosystem: Environmental > Terrestrial > Soil > Wetlands > Peat | place...
ACTGAACCAAACCCAAACCACCTTTCCCGGCTCGACCTTGCGCCTGCGCTACGCCATTCATCCAGCTTTTGTGAGAAAAAGCGGACATTCTAATTGACTCCTATGTCAGGAGTTCTGGACTCACTGATCAAATGAAATTAGTTTTTGACGAGAACCCTTCGGAGATGCTGCATGCGTAGGTTTCCCCATCGTCCGCCAATTCCCGACGCCACAGAAGCCAAACTGAGGGAGAAGACTGAGGTAATTTTTCAGGTTCCTGCAGGCGATGCTCGAAAAGAGACAGCACGTCAAGTTTATGGGGTGTCCCGGCAGTCACAATGGTTTCAACCCGTTGTGACCGCGTTGCGGAGCTTATGTGGGCCAGGTGAACTATGTATGTATTGTAGTTCAAACGAGCCTTCACAGGTAGAACATTACCGTCCGATTGCGGTCTTTCCTGAACATGCCATGGAATACCATAATTACCTTTGGTCTTGTGATATATGCAACCGCACATATAAAGGCGGGCGATTCCCGCCAAATACGGAACCAGGTGAGAGAATTTTGAATCCATTGGAGGATGATGTTTGGGAACATTTCTTTATTGAAGAACAATTTGGCAGATTGCTTTGTCGTGTTGACCCGGCAACAAGCGAAAGACTGCCACGAGCGATCAGCACTTGCGAAGTGGTTGGAATTGATAGGGAGAATGTTCAATTAAAGCGCGTCAATCGCTATCGAAATCTTCGACGCGACGCCGCACGAATGCTTGTTGAATTTCAAGAAGGGAGCCTGAACGTAGTGGCTTTAAAAAGTGAAATCACAACTTGGCGCTCCGAACCTTTTCAGGCGGATATTGCAGACTATTTTCTGAATGGGCCTGGTCGTTCAAAAGAACCATTCAAGTCGGTGTTAATTGCCGCCGGAGAGTTGGTTTCGTAGAGCGCTTCAGGTTTATATTAGAAGTGAAATGAATGGATCAAGCCCGGAATTCTGAATTGAAATTCGCGCGGCGAGACAAGAGAAGTGACGAACCGGTGGAATCGCTCCCTGGTCGTGCCGACATGGTCTTCAATGTTGTGGGGGGAGCTGGGTCGCGATGTTGGCCATCCGCCAGCGCAGAGCCTACGGCGGACAGGCAATGACGCACGACCTGCCCCCAGATTTTATGGTTCCTTGGTAGCACGGGCGGCCCGCCAGTCCCGGCGCCCGCTCGCCCGGGGAAACCTCTCCTGCGACTTTTGGCAAAAGCGGTGCCGCACAAATGCAGTCCGTCACTCACGGGGCCGGTCGGCGAGTCGCCGACCGTCACAGGCGGGACGCCTGTGCTACCCTGCGGCAAGAGCGTTCGGCGGGACGCCCAACGCGGCGACCGGGACGACCGCGCTCCCATGACAGCAGCGCTGCGGCGGATAGGGGGCAAATGGTCCAATAGTGCGGCATGCAAGAATGTGGCCGGCGATGGATAAGTCCCATTTGTCGCATTCGTCCCATTCCTCCCATTCCTCCCATGAGGACTTGGCCGGCGGGGGCGCCGGCCATTACACGCGCGGGCGCGTGTGCTCCCCGGGTGTTACTGCGCCGGCGCGGTTGGGTCGGGCTGGTTCCAGCCGCCGCCGAGGGATTTGTAGAGGTTGACGATGATCAAAAGCTGGTTGAGCTGGGTGCGGGCCAGGGCGTTTTCATCGGGGAATAGTTGCTGCTCGGCATCGAGGATTTCAAAGTACTCGGCGTGACCGGCAACGTAGCGCTGGGTGGCGACCTGCACGGCGTCCTGATAGGCGGCGACGGATCGGGCTTGTTGAATGCGCGCTTCGTCGTACTTCTGTCGCGTGTATAGCTGGCCGGAGACTTCGTGGAATGCCTGGAGGACGGTCTGCTCGTATTGCAGGCGGTTCTCCTCCCAGAAGGCGCGCGCCTGGCGGTATTGTCCAGCCAGAAGGCCGGCCTGGAAAATCGGGCCGCTGGCGTCCACGCCGGCGGACCACAGCCGCGATTGTGGAGCAGTCAATTTGGAAAGTTCCTGGCTGGCGCCGCCGAAGAGTGCTGTCAAACCTATCTTTGGCAGGAAATCGCCCATCGTCACCCCCACTTGCGCGTTGGCGCTGCGAAGCTGTTGTTCGGCTTGGAGAATGTCGGGCCGCCGCTCCAGCAACGCGGCGGGCAGCCCGGCGGGAACGGACGGCGGAAGGGTTTGCGCGGACAAGGGCGCGCCGCGCGGGATGTCGAAGGCGGTCTGGCCGAGGAGGACCTTGATCGCGTTTTCCTGAATGCGGATGCGCTGTTCCAGATCGGGAACGATGGCGGCGACATCCGCCAGGGCGCCTTCGGCGCGGTCGGTTTCGAGTTTGGAAGCGACGCCGCCGCCGAGGCGCTGGTTGAAGAGCGCCAGGCTTTGGCCGTAGGAATTGGTCGTTTGCCGCGCGATTTCCAGTTCCTTGTCCAGTTCCAAAAGCTGGAAATAATCCTGCGCCACCTCGGCGATGAGGGAGAGGCGGACGCCGCGGCGGGCCTCTTCGCTGGCGAAGAACTGGGCGCGGGCGGCTTCGTTCAGGCGGCGCACGCGGCCCCAGAGGTCAATTTCCCAGGAGGCGTTCAGCGTGGCTGCGAACGCGCTGGTGGTGGCGCCGCCTCCCGCGGGATTGGCGGCGCCGCTGGAAGCGTTCCGTCCGCGGTAACCGTTGACATCGTAGCCAACCTGCGGGAAGAACTGCGAATGGGCCTGCTCGGCCAGGGCGCGGGCCTGCTCGACGCGGGCGGCGGCGATGGCAACGTCGTAGTTGTTGGTGAGGGCGATTTGGATCAGGTTGGTGAGGGCGGCGTCGTTAAAGATTTCCCACCAGGGAAGGTCGGCCAGGGAGTTGGTGGAAAGGGCGTTGGAAGCGTCGTCGAATTGCCCGGGAACCGCGGTGGAGGGGCGCTCGTAGTTGGGGCCGATGGCGCAGCCGGCCAGAAGGAGCAGCAGGAGCAGAATTGCGGATTGCGGATGGCCTTCCCTCCGTCCTGTCCGCGGTAGGCCCTGCGAACGCGGAAGGCTCGGCGAAGGAGGGCGGATTTCCTCCTTCGCTAAAGCTACGGAGGACGGGGCGGATTTAACCGCAAAGAACGCAGAGAACACAGAGAAGGAATTTCTCTTTGGGATCTTTGTGTTCCTTGTGGTTATCAAGTCTTTGATGCGATTTCGGATTGCGGATTTGAAACAGAAGCGAACGAAGGAAACGAAGGAACCATTCTCCTTCGTTGCCTTCGCTATCTTCTGTGGAGATTCCGGGTTCATTTCACTATTCACTATTTTGACGGCTCGGCTTCCGCCGCTTCGCCCGGCTCCGGCGGGGCCTCGACGGGATGGGTTTTGAAACGATGGGATATTTTTTCCACCACGTAGAACGTCACCGGGATGAGGAAAATGGCGATGCAGGTGGCGGCGAGCATGCCGCCAATGACCACAGTGCCCAGGATGCGCCGCGAGACACCGCCCGCGCCGGTAGCGATCCAGAGCGGAATGCAGCCGAAGATGAACGCGAAGGAGGTCATCAAAATGGGCCGGAGCCGGATGCGCGCGCCGGTCAGCGCGGCGTCGGTGAGGGATTTTCCCTTTTCAAATTCGATGCGGGCAAACTCGACGATGAGGATGGCGTTCTTGGCGGCGAGGCCGATGAGCATGACCAGGCCGATCTGGGCATAAACATTGTTGACCATGTCCCGGGCCCACAGGGCAAGGAAGGCGCCAAAGACGGCGATGGGCGTGCCCAGCAGCACACTGAAGGGCAGCGACCAGCTTTCATAGAGCGCGGCCAGAATCAGAAAAACAAAGAGGAGCGAGAGGCCGAAAACGGCGGCGGGCTTGACGCCTTTCTTGGCGGCGTTTTCCTGGAAAGACATGCCCATGTAATCATAGCCCATCTCCGGCCCCATCGTCTGCGCAAAGACCTCTTCGAGGGCCTGGTTGGCCTGGCCGGAACTGTAGCCCGGGGCGGCGCTGCCGTTGATCTGGGCGCTGCGGAAGAGGTTGTAGCGCAGGGTGAATTCCGGGCCGGACTGCATGCGTATGGCGGCCAGGGAGGAGAGCGGGACGGGCTGGCCGGCGCGGTTGCGCACATAGTAAAGGCCGAGGTCCTCCGGGCGGGAGCGGTATTGGCCCTCCGCCTCGACATAGACCTGCCACTGCCGGCCGAATCGGTTAAAATAGTTGACAAGTGTGCCGCCCATATAGGCCTGGAGCGTCTGGTACACGTCCCCGATGTCCACGCCTTGTTTGAGAACCTTGTCGCGGTCCACATCTATGTACGCTTGCGGCACCAGCGGCAGGAAACTGGTGACCAGGCTGTTGGCGTTCAGTTCGGGCCGCTGGCGCGCGGCCGCCATGAATTTGTCCAAGTTATCGCTCAGAAATTGAATGTCCTTGCCGGCGCGATCCTCCAGAATAAAGGTGAACCCGCCCGCGGCGCCGACGCCCGGGATGGCGGGCGGTGTGATGACACCGCCCCTGGCCCCCGGCAGCTTGGCCAATTCCTTGTTGAGGTGGCTGATGATGGCGTCGTACTGCTGCTCCGGTTTCTTGCGCTCGCTCCAGGGATCCAGAGTGACCCAAAGGAAGGCGCTGTAAGTGTTGCGGATGCCGCTCAACATGCTGAATCCCACCACCGTGAGGTAAGATTTGACGCCGGGCGTTTTGCTCAGGATTTCCTCGCACTGGCGGGCGACATCGCTGGTCCGCTCCAGCGAGGCGGCGTAGGGGAGCGAGGCCAGCACATAGATGTAGCCCTGGTCTTCTTCGGGGAGAAAGCCGCCGGGTATCTTGTTGCCGAACCAGGCCACGGCCAGCGCCACGAGCAAAAGGAAGGTCAGGCTGATGACCGCCTTGCGAATGAGTATGGCGGAGAAACCAACGTAGCCGTGAGTCACCCGCGCATAAGTGCGGTTGAACCAATCATAAAATCTTCCCAGCGGCCCGCCGCCTTTTTTCCTCGGACGCAGCAACAGCGCGGACAAAGCGGGGCTGAGGCTCAGGGCGTTAAAGGCGGAAATGAGGACGGAAATGGCGATGGTGACGGCGAATTGCTGGTAGAGGCGGCCGGTGATGCCCGGAATGAAAACCGTCGGCACAAAGACCGCCGCCAAGATCAGCGCGATGGCCACGACCGGCCCGGAAACTTCGCTCATCGCCTTGATCGCCGCCGCCTTGGGCGCCAATCCCTCCTCGATATGGCGTTCGACGCACTCGACCACGACAATGGCATCGTCCACGACCAGGCCCACCGCGAGGACCAGGCCAAAGAGCGACAAGGTGTTGATGGAAAAGCCGAGCAGCGGGAAGAAAACGAAGGTCCCAATCAGCGAGACCGGCACCGCCAGGAGCGGAATCAGCGTCGCCCGCCATCCTTGCAAGAAGAGGAAGACCACGAAGGTGACGAGCGCGAGCGCGGCGAGGAAGGTGAACATGATTTCCCGCATTCCTTCGGAGACGGCCTGCGTGGTGTCGAGCGCGATGTCGTAATCAATGTCCGCGGGAAAGCGTTTCTTCAATTCTTCCAGGCGGCGCTTGACCTCCTTGGCGGCCTCCAGGGCGTTGGAGCCGGGCAATTGATAGAGGGACATGTTGGCGGCGGATTGGCCGTTGTAGCGGCCAATGATGTCGTAATCCTGCCCGCCCAACTCAATCCGGGCCACGTCTTTGAGCCGCACAATCGAGCCATCCGGGTTGGCGCGCACGACGATTTGACCGAATTGCTCCGGCGTCACCAACCGGCCCTGGGCCACGACGGAAAAGGTGAACTGCTGTCCGGCCGGAGCGGGGCTGCCGCCGAGGCGGCCGGCGGGGTTGACGGTGTTCTGGGCGCTGACCGCGTTGATAATATCCGGGACGGTGATGTTGAGCTTGGCCAGCACGTCGGGTTTGACCCAAATCCGCATCGCGTACTGGCCGGCGCCGAACACATTGACTTGGGCGATGCCTTTGACCCGGGCCAGCTCATCATACATGTTGATATAGGCGTAATTGGCCAGGAACTGCGCGTTGTGCGTCCCCTTGGGCGAGTACACCGAGATGAACAAAAACGGCGAGGAGGTGGCCTTTTGCACCAGAACGCCGAGAGTGCGCACGTCGGGGGGCAGGAGCGGCTCGGACTGGGCATAGCGCAAGAACGTCAGGTCCTGATCCACGTTCGGGTCGGTCGCAACGTCGTAATTGACCGTCATGCGCATCGAGCCGTTGTTGGCGTTGAGGGAATAGACGTAGTTCATGTTGTCCACTCCGCTCATTTTCTCCTCGATGGGCGCGGCGACGGACTGTTCCAGGGTCAGCGCGTCGGCGCCGACATAAGTTGCCTGGACCTGCACCTCCGGCGGGACGATGTTGGGGAACTTGGAAATCGGCAGGCCGAACAACGTCACCAAACCGACAATGACGGTGATAATGGAAATCACCATCGCGACAATCGGGCGGTTGATGAAGAATCGGCTCACTTGAATTCCTGGAAGTTCTTCATCCCTTGCCCTGCGCGGGAATTTTCGCCGGCTGCGGCGTGACCGCTTTTCCAGGCGTCGCTTTTTGCAGGCCCTCCACGATAATGCTCTCGCCGGCGCTAAGACCGTCTTCGATGAGCCACATGTTGCTCATCACCTGGCCGACTTTGACGGGGCGAATGGAGACCAGGTTGGAGCCGCCGGCGACGACATCCACCTGGTAACTCCCCTGCAATTCGGTCACGGCGCGCTGGGGAACCAGGACGGCCCCCTTGCGCAGTTCGGTGCGGGCGCGAATCCGGGCGTATTGGCCGGGGCGGAGCACATTGCCGGGATTGGGAAAGAGAACCGCCACCTGAATGGCGCCGGTGTTCGGGTCCACTTGCCGGTCCAGAAAATAAAATTTCCCCTTCTGCGGATAAATAGCGCCGTTGGCCAAGATCAAGTCCAATTCCAATTGGTCGTCCCCCTCGTTGGTGCGGTTCAAATACCCCGCCAGGTGGTCCAGATAGTATTGTTCGCTGACGGTGATGTAGGCTCGGATGGGATCGAGAGTCGAAACCTCGGTGAGGTTGCCGGTGGTGGGGCCGACCAAGTCGCCGATTTGGGCGCGGGCCATGCCGGCGATGCCGTCAATGGGAGAAGTGACGCTGGCAAATTCGAGGTTCAACTGCGCGGTGTTGGTGGCTGCCTGGGCCGCGGCCACGCTGGCTTTGGCGGCCAGATTGGATTGCATGGCGTCATCGAGTTCCTCCTGGCTGATGGCGTTTGACTTGGCCAGCGGAATGAACCGCTTGACATCCAGTTCCGTGCGGCCCAATTGGGCTTCGGCCATGCCGAGTTGGCCTTTGGCTTGATCCAGGGCGGCCTCGAAGGGGCGCGGATCAATCTGGAAAAGCACGTCGCCCTTTTTCACAAAACTGCCTTCCTTATAGACTTGGGACATGAGGTAGCCGGAGACTTGGGCGCGGATTTGGGCGTTGACGCTCCCATCCAGCATGCCAATCCATTCCTGGTAAATGGGAACGTCCTGGAGCGCCACGGTCATCACCTGGACTTCCGGCGGCGCAGCGGACAGCGGCGGCGGGTCGGCCTTGTTGCAGCCGGCGACGCCGAGCAGCAGCGCCGCCGCCGCAAAAAGAACCCCGCGCCGGGAAATTCCCGGCCCGCGCTGATTTAATGAACCGATGCGTTGCATACTTCTTGGCCTGATAAACAGAGCGTGATTAAAGCACACCGGGGCCGGGATGTAAAGCCCCCTGTTGGGCCGCTCTGCCGCGGGGGTGCATTTTCTTGGGGTATCCTCTCCTAATCCTAATCTTAATCTCTACCATTTCAGTATGGATTCGCCCATTCTTCGCCATTTCGGCTCATAAAAAACATCCTTAATTACGTCCCATGCGTCCCTGTGGTCCCTTCCGTCCCTTCCAAGTTCCTTGGAAGCATCGCCCTGCCATTCCCGGCGCCAACGGCATGAAAGAACGGCGGCGGATTGCCATCCTCCGCTCCGGCTCTGTTGCCTTCGTGCCTCATGCAGACTATTCAATCATAGGCTCTAATTTTTGTCAAGCCCCAGCTTTCAGAATAGTGAATGGGTGCAGGTCAAGAAAGTCTGGAGTGATTCATGTCCTCGGTAGGGCGGCGCTGCTGCGCCGCCCAAGAATTCAGGGCGGAACGGCAGCTCTTCCCTGCCGGGGTCACTTTGCCTGCAAGGCGAGTTGGGCTTCCGACAGGCCGGGGGCGGAAATGGCCACGGTTATCGGGCCGGCTTTGCGCGCGGTTTGGACCAGCGCGAGCGCCCGGCCCTGGCGCGTGTTGCGCGATGGCGAGGCCAGCGGCGTCATGTCGCGCTGATCGCCGTTGTCGAAGCCAAGCAGGCGGCCGGCGCCCGTCACGCGCGCCGTGCAGAGTATGTTGGTGTTCGGAACCGGCACGCCTTTGGCGTCCACCAGGCGCACTTCCATAAACGCAACGTCGCGGCCGTCGGCGGCGAGTTGCGTCCGGTCGGCGGCCAGTTCGATTCGCGCCAAAGCGCCGGCGGTGACGAGGCGGTCCTCGACCGTTTGGCCGGCGCGCGTTCCCACGGCTTTGAGTTCGCCGGGTTTGAAGGGAACATCCCAAGTGAAGAGGGAGTTGTTCGATTGGGCCTTTGCTTTGCTGCCCAGCGATTGGCCGTTGAGAAACAGTTCCACCGTGTCGCAGTTGGCATAAACATCCACCGGCAGCGCCGCGCGCGCGTCATTCTGCCAATTCCAATGATGTTCCACTCCGCCGCCGTTCCGGCCGCTCCGTCCTCCGCTGCCGGCGGAATGAACATTGAGAAAGACCACCGGCTTTTCGGACCACAGCGCCACGCGCTCCGCGCTCTGCGGTTTGAGGAAAGCGCATGTGTCAAACATACCCGCCGTCGAACCGCGCGACGGCCACGCTTCGCTTTCGCCCAGGAAATCGAATCCGACCCACAGGAACTGGCCGGCCACGCGCGGGTTCGCTGCCATCTGGACGCTGTCCCAGTCGAAGCCATCTTCGCTGCCCACGAATTTGCGGGCGGGGTACGCGGCGAAGTCCTTCGCGAACTGCTCAATCTGGTAGTTGTAACCCACCACGTCGAGCAAGTCCGCCAAGCCGGTCGGATTTGAGGCCGGCAGATTGGCCAGCGCCGCCGTGACAGGCCGGGACGAATCACATTCGCGCACGTCTTTGATCAAGCGGGGCGCGGTTTTGGCAAGGATTTCGGCGGACGGCCTTTGCGGATTGTACAGGCTGCCATCGGCCGGATGGCTGAAGGGATCGTTCGGATAATCAATTTCGTTGCCGATGCTCCACAGCACGATGCTCGGATGATTGCGGTCGCGCGTGACCATTTCGCGCAGATCGGCATCGGCCCATTGCTCGAAGAAGTCCGCGTAACCGTGCAGCGAAGGGGTGCCGACGTTGCGGCCCTGGACCCATTTGTTCTTGGCGCCGGTCCATTCGTCGAACGCCTCGTCCATTACCATCAGCCCGATTTGGTCGCAGAGATCGTAGAACTCCGGCGCCATCGGATTGTGCGAAGTGCGAATGGCGTTGCAGCCGTATTCCTTGGCGATGCGCAAACGGCGCTCCAGCACCGCGTCCGGCACCGCCGCGCCGACCACGCCGCCGTCGTGGTGCATGCATAGGCCCTTGAATTTCATCGGCTGGCCGTTGAGGGAAAAGCCTTTCTGCGCGTCGAATTGAATCGAACGCGCGCCAAATGGCGTCTCGATGCGGTCCACCGTATTGCCCGCCAGCCGGATCGTGGTGACGACGCGATAGAGGGCTGGCGTTGCGGGCGACCAGAGCTTGGGCGAAAGCAAGTCCGCGTTTTGGCGGAACGATGCGGATCCGCCCGCAGGAATGGTCTGAACCTCAATGCCTTCCCTGGGGGCAGCCACTTGCGCGGTGTCCTGTCCAGGCCCGACGATGGCGCTCACCAGTTCCACATTGGCGGCGGCGGCGGTCTCGTTTTGCACCAGCGTTTCAATGGCCACTTGCGCCCGGTCCGGCGTTACGGCCGGAGTGAAAACGAACTGGCCGTGCCGGGCGGCATGCACCTTCTCGGTGGCATTGAGCCAAACATGACGGTAAATGCCCGAACCGATGTAAAAGCGGGAATCGGCAATCAGCGAATGATCCACACGAACAGCGAGGATGTTGGTACCCGGATGCATAAGCGGCGTGAGATCATAACTGAATGACGAGAAGGCGTAAGGCCGTTTCCCCAGCGAGAATCCGTTGATCCAGACCTCGCTGTTCATCGCTACGCCGTCGAACTCGGCGCTGACGAGTTTGTTCGTCCAATTGGCGGGGATGACGATGGCTTTGCGATACCAGGCGATGCCGCCGGGCAGGTAAGCCGTGCCGCTGGCGTTGGTCGGAGAAAATTCCCCCTCCGCGCTGAAATCGTGCGGCAGATCGAGCACCCGCCACGAGCCGTCCGCGAACTCCGGCGCCGCCGCGCCGGGCGCGTCCCCAAAATGGAACCGCCAATCAAAGTCAACATTCAGCCGCGCGCGCGGCCCCTGCGCCGCGCAGACCAAAGTGGAGGTGAGAAGGGCGGCGGCAATGGCGCGAGAGATATTCATAGTCCAAAAGGCATAAGGAAGAAGGACGCCGAAAGCAAGCATCCAGAATTGAGAACCGAATTACGCGGTACTCCTCATTTGGCGGCACAAGTGACCCCTCCGACCGAAAACGCGCACAGACATGGCGGGACCACTTGGACAGTTCACTATTCTCCCCTTCCCAGCCGCCACAATGCGCTGATGGGCAGAGCCAGCAGGTTTTCGCCGAAGGGCAGCATCTCCTGGCCGGTGTAAAGCACCGCGCCCCGGACAAATTGGCCGCCGGCTTCGAGGGCCAGAGCCTTAAGCCCTTTGAAATCATCGGGCGTGACTGTGGAACTGGCCTTGACTTCTATCCCAACGACGCGCCCGGCTGATTCCATGACCAAATCCACTTCGTGTTGCGCATGGGTTCGCCAATGAAACAACTGCGGCCGCCGCCGGCTCCAAGCCGCCTGCTTGCGCAATTCCTGCGCCACAAAATTCTCCAGCACCGGCCCAAAGCCGCCCGGTTCGCTGATCACGCGCTCCAGTGTCAGGTTCAACAAATCGGCCGCCAAACCGCTGTCGGAAAGAAACATCTTGGGCATCTTGACGTAGCGTTTGCCGAGGTTGCCCGACCAAGCTGGAAGCGTTTGGACCAGGAAAACGGTTTCCAGCAGGCTCAGGTAACGCTTGAGCGTGGTTTGCGCCATGCCGCAACTTCGGGACAGATCGGTCGCGTTCAATAGCCCGCCTGTCCGCGCGGCCAGGATGGAAAGCAGGCGCGGCACCGCTGTCATGTCTTCAATCCTCGACAAATCGCGGACGTCGCGCTGCAAAAGGGTGGTCAGGTACGAGCCGAACCAGGCCTTGCGCCGTTCTTCCGTGGGACGGGCCACCACTTCTGGAAAACCGCCGAGGAGCGCGCGCCGCTGGGCCTCTTTGCGTTCCTCCCAGCCGTGGATCGGTTTCAGATTCGGCGGCGGAGCGGCGGCAAAGAGCGTGTCCACGAAAGCCTCTTTCACTCCCTCCAACTCGCCTTGGGAAAAAGGCCAGAGCGTGAGCACTTCCATCCGGCCCGCCAGCGAGTCCGCGACCTTCGGCAGCAACAATACGTTGGCGGAGCCGCTGAGAAGATAGCGTCCCGGCCTCCGGTCCCGATCCACGGACGCCTTGAGGGCGAGGAATAATTCGGGCGCGCGCTGAATTTCATCCAGTGCCAGCGGTTCGGTGTAGGAACTGATAAAACCCGCCGGGTCGGTCTTGGCCGCGGCCAAAACACTGGCATCGTCCAGGGTCAAAAACCGGCGGTTGTCTTTCTGAAGAACCGGTGATTGAATCAAGGTGCTTTTGCCGCTTTGCCGCGCGCCCACGAGCAAAACAACCGGGCTGTCCGCCAGTGCCGCCAAGACGGCGGATTCCAAATGACGATGTATCATGGAGAAACCATGCCACAACCTGGTTGAAATTCAACCATTGAATGGATAAATTTCAGCCACAACGGGAGTATGGCGGCCATCGAAACGTGCCTTTGCTCCCTTCCGTTCCTCGCATTCCAACCCTGCCGCAAAAAAATCTCGCAGGCAAACACAAAAACACGCACAAACATCGGTTGACCCTTTAGACTTCTTACAAGGTTGCTCCGAATATGCCGCCTCGATGGGGCTTTTAATTTCCTCTCCTCCGGGTTCTACAGATATTCCGCGCCTACGGCGCTGGGCCGCCGCCTCAAGCTTGTGGCCGACCACGGCCCTGGCAGCGCCGTAGGCGCGGCATATTTGTAGAACCGCAGCCAACAGAATCATCCAGCTCCGTCAGGAGCGGTATATTCCGGGCGTAATACGGATTTGAACTTCATAGCATGTCTGACACAGACCCAGTGTCAATAGTGAGTGAAACCGGCCCGGACTGAGCTTGCAGACATTCCCAATCGAACCAATTCATAATTCTACAATAGCCGGGACCCCTCGGACGCACGAACATGGCCGGCCCCCATCGCTGCTAGTGAAGTAGTTCCAGTATGAGATAGCCTCCGTTGGTTGTGGTTATCAGTGTTGCATGACATTGAGCGTTCGATACTTCCCATACGCCATAATATCTTTCAAGCGACATGCCAATCGAGAAACCAACGGTTCGCTCCATTAGTTCTTGTCCAGGCCCAGCGTCCGAGGGCTGAAGATGTAGTTCTTTTGGAAATTGCGGCTGATTAGTTCCGTCGATCCCGATTATCCAGATATCCGAGTCCAATCTGGAATAGTTGGTGGTCATTATCAGTCTACAGGATTTCGGCAGGTCCAGACCAGTCTTGATCTTCACTTCGGACACAAGATTCGACGTGACCAGCGGCATGCTTGCAGCATTTTGCGCAGAAGTGCGTTTACAAGAAACAAATATAAACGCCATCAAAAGCATTGCAGTTGGCAAGAGAAGATATTGTCTCATATATGCCTGATAGCAGAGGTCAAATCGTGCTTTGCTATATTCTGTTCATGCTTTCGATCGTTTCAACAAGGGGAACGGAGAGCCGGATTTGAGATTAAGAGTAAGATTAGGATTGAGATTATGAGGTCAACAATAGACTAGGAGGGATTGGGCGATGGGGGTGATGCGGTTGTAGTTGAGCAGCTTGTCAATATAAGCGCTGGTCAGGCGCTGGCCGTCGGGGATGAGGAGGACGCCGTTTTCGCTGTAGATGCCCTGCGCCAGCACCATGCCGGGCGCCAGTTCGGCAAGCATGACTTCGCGCTGTTTTCCCGGCACCACGGCCTTAGGCGCCGCGCGCTGGAAGAGGCGCACGGCTTCGGGATCGAAGGCGGAGCCGCTGCCGCGGCTGATGAGTTCGGCGGCTTCCCTGGCGTCAAGCTGGCTTTCGGCAAAGGCCACGGCGACGGCCAGGATGCGGGAGAGCCAGGGGATGGCCGGGCCTTTCAAGCCGTCCGGGTAGCCGCTGCCGTCAAATCGCTCGTGATGGGAACGGATGATGGAACCGACGCTTTGAAGGCGATGGACGAAGCCGGCGAGTTCCTGGCCGAGAATGGGATGATGTTGGATCAGGGCGCGCTCGTCTTCGTTGAGGTTTTGGGGATTCTCTTCCCATCGCTTGATGAGCTGGCGGGGAAGGCCGATGAGGCCGATGTCGTGGATGGAGGCGCTGATTTCCAGAACTTGCTGCTGGGCGGGGGTGAGTTCGGCGCGCTGGCCCATGGATCGGCACAGCGCCTGGACCCGCCGGGCGCGGTTGCCGAGGGTGGGATGGAACGTCTGCATGGTTTGCACGCAAAGTTCGACGGACTGGCGCAGGTTTTCGTCCTGCTCGGCGAGGAGTTGCTGGAGCCGGGTGTTCTGCCGGGCGACTTGGGCGACCTGGGTTTCCAATTCCTTGTTCAACTCGGTCAGCCGGGCGTTCATCACCTGGGTTTCGGCCTGGAGGCGGGAGTTGCGGGAAATTTCCTCGTATCGCAGCACCGCCGACCGCACGGTGTCCAGCAATTCTTCGCGCAGCCAGGGTTTGACGATGAAACGGAAGATTTCGCCCTTGTTGATGGCGTCAATGACGGTGCTCAGGGTCAAAACGGCGGTGATGAGGATGCGCGTGGCGCTGGGCTGAAGTTCGCGCACCTGGGTGAGGAATTCCAAGCCGGAAATCAGCGGCATTTGCTGGTCGCTGAGGACGACGGAGAATTGCTGGTCCTTCAGAACGGTCAAGGCGTGGATGGCATGAGGGGAGGCGACGACATGATAGCCCGCGCGCGCCAGGGTGTCGCGCAAGGCGACCAGCACGATCTCTTCATCGTCCACGACGAGGATGGGCAGGGCGGGTTGGCTGAGGGGCGGTGTGTCCGGCATAGTCAAATCAACGGCTCGGGTCGAAAAGGGAAATGACGCGGGCGGCAAAGTCCTCTTCGTCCAGGTCCGAAGCGAGCACGAGGTCTATTTTGTTGAGGAAATGGGTATCCAGGTCGTCCTGGTTGCAGCCGGCCAGTTTGAGGGCGATTTTGATGGTTTTGTTTTGCTGGCGGACTTCGTCCAGGAGGGAAGTGAAGCCCGATTCGTTCGATTGTGCGATGAGGAGGACGCCGGCAAATTGGTAATCGCTGGATTGGAGGAGATCGCGCAGGCTTTCGGAGGCTTCGGCGGCGACGACATGGAAATTGTGGGAGCGCAGCAACTCGGCGGTCTTGTCCCGCATTTCGCCGGCCTGAGCGAGAAGCAGGAGGCTGCGGTGGGTGTGGACGGGCCGGAGGGCCGAGGCGGGCTGAGGCTCGGACAGGTCGGCTTCCGGCAGCCAGATTTTGAAGGTGGAGCCGACGCCTTCGGTGGATATGACGGAGATGGCGCCGTGCTCTTTTTCCACCGCCAGTCGGGCATTGTAAAGGCCGAGGCCGGAGCCTTTGGACTTGGTGGTGAAAAAGGGATCGAAGATGGAGGCCAGATGGCGTTGTTGAATGCCGCAACCGGTGTCTTCAATGGTGAGGCAAACGCAGGGGAGCCGGAGCGCGGCGCCTTTCAGGTTTTCCACTTCCGGCAATGTCTCGTGGCGCGAAGTGGAGAGTGTCAGCAGGCCGCCCTTGGGCATGGCGTCGGCGGCGTTCAAGAGCAAATTGATGACGACTTGGCGGAATTCAACAACATCCAAATGGACGGGCAGTGAAACGGGGGCCAGGTCCGCATCCACCTGGATGCGCCGGGGCAGGGTTTTGCGGATCAATTCCACCAGGTCGGTGGTGATGTCGTTGAGGTTGTGATAATTGCGCTCGCCGATTTGGCCGAGGTGGAGGTTGACCATGCGCTGGACCAACTGGCTGGCCTGGAGGGAATTCTTCTTGATAAGCCCGAGGCCTTCGTGGAAGGGATGCCCTTCGGTGGTTTGCTCTAGGTACTGTTCGCTCAAGGAATGGATTCCGGCAATGATGTTCGTGAAGTCATGCGCCATGCCCAGGGTCAGCACGGCCAGCGTTTCCTTCCAGGCCGCGGCGGAGAGGCGCCGTTCGGCGATGGTCTGCCGGGTGACATCCAGCCAGATGACTTCAAAGCCGAGCAGCAATCCGTTGCGGGTGATGGCCGGCTGGCGGCCTTCCAGAATGTAGGCCACCCGCCCGGTCAGGGCGTGGCGGATGCGATAAGTATTGGTGACAGCCTTGCCGGTTTGGGCGGCCTCTTTGAATTGCCGCTGCAATTCCACCGCGTCGCCCTCGTGGACCAATTGCCAGAAAAGCTGCGGGCGCGCGGCCCAACCCTCCGGCGCGATGCCGGTCAATTCCTCGATGTTCGGGCTGGCAAATTGCACGGTGAAATCCGGCCGCTGGCTCAGGACGACGCACGGCCAGCGGCGGCTCATGCCTTCCAGGCGCGCCTCGGCGCGGAGCAGGCGCATGAACATCTCGCGGCGCGCGCTGGTGTTGTGGAGATATTCGTCCCACGCGGCCTCCTCCAACTCGGTGAGCGGCGGCAGGGCGGAGTTCAGGCGCGCAAACCACGATTCCGGCCCGCGCGCGATTTCCAGCAGGAACCACTGCGCCGAATGGCCGGCGCCGGCGGGCAATTGCAATTCCTGGCGGTCGAAGGCGCATTCGCGGCGGCCCAGGCTTCCGAGGGCCTGGCTCCAATCGGCGGAGAGCGCGGCCAGCGTTTCCCAAAAGGATTGGCCGACGAGGTCGCCAGGGCGTTTTTCCAGCCAGTTGCAGAAAGACTCGTTGATCTCCAGGATGCGGCCCGCCGGGGTCAGCAGCGCCAGCCCGCCTTCCAGCCAGCTTCGCGGGACGGCGGCGCGCGGGGGCGGGGCCGCGACTGCGCCGCCCCGGATGGGTTCGGTTTTTTGAAGATCAGCTTGCACAAGTTAGGTCTTTGACTTGGTTCAAGGGTTAAGTAAAGCGCAACAGAATTCAACATTAAAATCAGCAGAGTTTTTCTTGCTCTTTATCTCAAACTTAATCCTAATCTTAATCCTGCTCCTAATCTCATCCTGAATCTTAATGAATGTAGCCAAGACGGTGTGGGTCAGTGGAAAAGCGGCGCTGGCGCGCGCACACTCCAAGGCGGCCTGACGGCCGCATGCCCTTCGCGCGAAGCGCCGTGGAGTGCGGAACGGCAGTTCCGCTTTCACTGTCCGTTGGCGCTGTCGGGGTAGCACCAATACTGGTTGGGGCCGGGCTGGGCGACGCCGAGGTTCCAATCGCTCTGTTTGATGAAGGCCACCGCGCCGTTGTATTCTCCATAGACGCCGCCCAGCGAATGCCGGGCGGTCAGGCCCTCATCAGGGCTGCTGGAGCCGTCGTTGAAGTTGTTGGTGTCGGTTTCCTCCGGCTCCCAAAAGACAATTCCCATCGGCGACATCCGGCCCAACTTGACCGGGGGATAGATGTCGCGGTCATAGCCGTTGACCGCGCCGTTCATGACGTATGTGGAGCATTGCTGGCCGCGTTGAAAGAAGTTGGGCGAGTTCTTGTCGCGCGGGCAGAAGTAACTGTTGCTGCTGAGCAAGTCCGGCCAGAACGCGCCGGTGCGCGGGTCGAACTCGGCGGAACCGGAGGCCGCAGGATTGATGGTGTAGAGCCAGCCTAGATGGTTGGTGGCGTCGCCGGCGAGCCAGTTGGACCACGGCGAGTTGTCCTGGTTGTCGTTGCCGTACATGTCCAGGGACAGGAGCATCTGTTTTAGATTATTGACATCCACTGTGCGCGCGCCATGGTCTTTGGCGTTGCTCAAAACGGGGAGCAGAAGCGCGGCCAAAATGGCAATGATGGCGATGACCACCAGCAGTTCGATCAGCGTGAAGCCGCGCGCGGGCGCGCCGGGCGCCGGGAGGTCTTTGGTGTCGGGCTGGTTGGGCATTGCTTTTCAGTGCATCAGTTTGACACGGTCACGGGATTACAATGCACCCAAACGCAAAACTTTCAAGCCGGCTTTTTGGATTTGATCTTTCAGAATCAGACCAACTCCAATTGGCGGCTGTGTTCGGGCTCCTCCGGCTCTGAGAAGCTCAGGAACCGCTTGATTCGGCCTGGCTGCGCCCAGTTGCATGTGCCGCCGACGTTGAGCGATTTAAGGTACCGCTCAATATGCGAAGAGCGCAATTGTCGCACGAGGGACTGGGCTTCCTCGGCGGTAGAGCACGGAATAAACGAGTGCATCGCTTGATTAGGCTGCCAGGGTTTGCCTTCAAAAAGCGAGAAAAGCTGCGGCGCGAAGGTGTGCTGGCCGTATGCTTCCCACACAACTTTATGCGGGACGAAGCTATATCTACCCACACCCAGGCAGGCCCACCAGACGCCTCGCTTGATCCAGGCCCCGAGCAGGCTTCCTTTCCGGTTCTCAAGCGCCTGCCGGTGAGAATTGAGGTAACAACGCAAGGCGGGGTGGTGGTTCAGTTCAGCGTCGGTGAGGGGATTCCCTGTTTCAGGGTTGTACGGGAGAAGAATAAACTTCCGGGGAATGGAGTTTGCGTTTCGGAAACATTCCTTTGTGAGAAGCGGGAAAAGAAATTGGCCTGGCAGGTGGTCCGGACAGTGGTCAAAAATAAAAACGTGGTTTGCCCCGCATGTGTTGACGCCCTGCCTGGGCTTTTGCCCGGCCCTGATGCTGATCCTCGTCGCGGTTCTAACATCGTCGAGATCAGCGCGTCCGACTGAAACCGACAGTGGAGCGGTGGCTTCGCCAATTGGGGCGGCGTATTGGCTTGTCCAGAATTGGGTTGCGAGGGTTTTGTAGGGTATGGGGAACGAGTTTTGATGATCTCGATGGAATGCCGCAGCGCCGATTCGGGTGAGGATTTCCGGAAAGACCCTGTGCTTTTGAAAATCCCAAATTTGGCACACTCTAAACTCGGAATTCTTGAGGCGGTATTTGCGGAACCCGGAGTGAGCGCCTTCGCTGAAGAATAGCGATAGGGGCAGAAAGAAGGCTGCCTCACCATTCCGCTCCAAATTCTCGTTAAGAACAACAGCGAGCACCAGGGCGGCCAGATCAACTCGGGAACTGCCCAACAGAACGGCTTGCAGGTCCGGGACGAGACCGTACTCCAAAAAGTATGGTTTGGTTGCCTCCTTGTAGCTGGATGGAAGGTCGTTGAAGTTGCTCCAGGGCGGGTTGCCCACCAGAAAATCAAACCGGCGCCTGGGGTTCGAGAGTATTATATCGGTATGGATTAGATTGCTTACAGGGAAGCCGCGCTGGTATTTCAAACGGAATCCAGCCACAAACTCCCGGAGAAACTCTGGTTGCTGCTCGATCAGGTAGAGCCGCGACAACATTTTGTCGTCCACATCAATGCCGGCGCTTGCGGCCAAGTCCATCAGGGCGTAAGCAAACGCCCCATTACCCGCCGTGGGGTCGCAGACGGTTGCGCCCCCGGCCCAGCGCCGAACGAGGCCGGACTCGAGGACGAGCCATTTCGCCCAGCGGAGCGGGGTAAAAACAGCCCCGATTGGTTTATCCGGTAAAAGTGAATTTGGCATAACCGTTGCGCTGAAAGGTCTGGATCGCCTGAATTCGCGTCTGCGCGTCTCTGCCGACACGTTGGTAGTGTTTTATGGCGAGGTCGGTGAAAATGTCATAGAAGGTCTTGATGTCGCGATCCCACTCAATTTCGTCCCATACTTGGTTGACAGTGTAATTTAGACGGACTTGGCCGGTGCCCAGATTTTCGATGCGGTAGCTGTTCTGCGGAAGGAGTATGAACGGAGCGACACGGATGTAATCCAGGTCTCTTGCGTCTGTAGTTGTCGTTGACCGGTTATGACCGAACTCCGCGATAATAAACTGGCCTTTGTCGTTCGCCAAAAACTTGAGCAGGTTGCCGACGGCGCATATTCCGCCGTCGGAGTACTTCGCGGTGTCGATATCCTTTGTTTTGACATCAATTCCAATGACGCGGTTTTCAACAGTAAAGCCGACGTCGAAAATCGTCCGGCGTCCGGGAAGATCCACGGGCGTAAATCCGCATCGTTCACAAATGGCGCGCCAATTATCCAGTATTCTGCGTTCGATCATGGCTCCAAACGCACGCGAGTCTTCCCTGGCTGCCATCCCGGAGCGGAGTTCTTCAAAGAGGCTGATAAGCTCCTTCTCGATGGCGGCTGATATTTCTCGCAATTTCATTGTCTGCCCTTTCTTGCATCCTATTCCCCCTCAGCAAGAAAGCGAGAGGCAAATTTGCCCGGGTATTATCTCAAGCTCCTTGAGCAGGAATCAACAGGATGAATAAGAATAAGATTAGATGTGCAATCTTCTTGTCCGAGTCCTTTCTTAATCCTGTCCACCCCATGCAAAAATCTCTTCCTTGGCTGAGGTGAACGGCGCCGACCTTTCACCTCACTCCGGGTGGACTCGCAAAAGAACGGCGCCGTGGGAATTGACCGGGGCGGATACTATTCCTTTCTCCGCCGGGCCAATGTCTTTTTGGGCCCAGAGGTCGCGCACTTTGCACGAGCCGGTAAGGCCGATGTCCGCGAGCGGCACTGTTACTTGGGCGGGCATGGCCGCGGCGGGATCAACAGACGCCGGCGCGGCGGGAGCGCCGCGAGCGCGCCGACCGCCGGCGGCAGGCGCGGGGGAAGTGTTGAAGAGGGCGACGTATTTGTCGCCGGTTCCGGGAACGTCCGCCACCCAGACGATGTGGTTGGTGCTGTTATAGACTTGCCTGTTGCGGGTTGAATTCTGGTTGACAGCAATGACCTCATCGTTGGTCATCAGGGAAAGGGTGAAGTCGTCGTTCTTGGGCAGGTTGCCGCCCATGATTAGCGGCGAACGCGCAATCGCCCAGAGCGTCATGAGCGTGTATTGCTCGTCGTGAGTGAAGTGGGTCCAGTTGTCGTTGTCCTGCCAGGCCCGGATGTTGCCGAACGGGATCATGTCCGCGTCGGGCCAGTGGCCAGGGGCGCGGAAGGGCGTCCAACTGTCCAGGCGCGCGAATTGAGAGGACAAGGCGCTCCAGTTGTCCCAAAAATCCCCGCTGATGCGCCACATGTTGGCGTTGGTCTGGACATGCCCGCCCTGATTGACGGGCGTCGCGCCGGGTGAGGTTGAGAAAATAATCGCCCGGCCGCAGCGGTCAATCGCCTTGCGGATCGCTTCGATCTCAGCCTGATGGTACGGGGAGGAAAGATCGTCCACCTTGACGAAATCCAGGTTCCACGAGGCGAACAGCGCGAAGACCGAATCGTAATAGGCCTGCGCGCCGGGCTTGGACATGTCCACGCCATACATATCGGTGTTCCAGCGGCAGACGTTGGCCTTGTCAACAATATCGGCGGCGTGAAAAGCCGTGCCGAGGATGGGCGCGTTGTCGCGATCCACCGCCTGCCGCGGGATGCCGCGAAGCAGATGCAGCCCGAACTTGAGGCCCTGGCTATGCAGGTAATCCGCCATCGGTTTGAAGGAACGGGAGTCGCGCGTCATCGGGAAGCGGTTGGGCGCGGGCAGGAGGCGTCCATTGGCATCGGACTCCAGGACCGCGCCGGCCCGGTACGCGGTGGAATGCGCCAGCGGCTCGTACCATTGGATGTCAATGGTGATGAGGTTCCAGCCGTGCGGCTTGAGGTTCTTCGCCATGTAACCGGCATTTGCAACTACATTTGTTTCCCACACACCCGCGCCGAAACAGTCCCACGAATTCCAGCCCATCGGCGGTGTTTGCGCCCAGGCCCACCAGGCGGGGTCCGCCGCGTTCGCAGTCAAAAGTCCGCTCATAAATCCAATCACGATCAGTTTCAGGCCGGGCAATTTCATGCCGCAGGATGGACTGCGTGGAGTGAGTGGACAAGTTGAAAATGGCAATCCCCCTTCCTGGACGGCAGGGCGAGATTCGCTTGAGCCTTGACTCGATTGCGGATTGCGGATTGCGGATTTAACCGCAAAGAACGCAGAGAACGCAAAGAAGGAACCTCTCTTTGGGCTCTTTGTGTTCTTTGTGGTTAAAGAGTTTTTCATGCGAGCGCGCCTTGCGCGTTGGGCATTGCCGCGAAAAGGCGCACCAGGCACACGGCCGCCACCCGCAACCGACAAAACTGAACCACGGATTACACGGATTACACGGATAAACAAATCCGGCTTCCCGAGTTACCTCTTCTCTTTCCCATCCGTGTAATCCGTGTAATCCGTGGTAAAAATCTTCGTTCGTGGTGTCGTTCGTGGTTGACAGGGCGGGCGGGATGGGGCAAGCTCCCGGCATGGCGCGAAGAAACTATCTTCGCGTAAACTTCATGCGAGCGGCTGGAGATGCGGTCCTGAAACTCCGTCACACGGCGGCTTTATGAACATCGCCAAACAATATGTTGACATGTTGGGAACCGAAGCCCTTTCGACCGCCCGTACGACAAAGCCTTCAAAGCAGAATTGTAATATGAACACTAAAACCCTAGCAAAATTGCATAAAGTTGAACTGCGTGAAGTATGGAGTGCGGAAGACCTGGATTTCACCCCGTGGCTGGCAGAACATCATCTGCCAACCTAATGATTGGTCGCGAACGGTGCAGCAGGCAGCGGCAGCAGCCGGCCAGCTTACCGCCCACAAGCAGCTACAGTTGAGATTCTGGACAGCGTTCAAGCAGTACATGGAGGAAAAGGCCAGTTTCGTGAGGTGCCAGAAACCGGGGCCACAACATTGGATGGTCCACACGATCGGACGCGCAGGTGTTCACATAAATCCTATCATTTCGACGGAGAATTCAGTGACGCACGAAAGCGATCCCGAAATTCGGGCGGAACTTTATATGGAGGGACGAGATGCGAAGAAGCACTTCGAGGCATTGGAAAGTCAGAAGGATGCAATCGAGAAAAACAGAAGTCAGAGGTCAGAGGTCGGAGGGCAGAGGGCAGATCGAATCACGGCTCGACAGAGTCTCGCCCTACCGGATTGGATTCAATCACGGGTCGGCTGGAGCCTCGCCCTACCTTATTCCAATTCGCGTTCAAGATGATCCTAATCTTTTCCGGCGGGCAATGTTCCGCTCGCGGCGACCAGCGGGAATTTCTCCGGATGCGCGATCCGTTCCAAATCCAGGTCCACGTCCAACTCCGGCCAATAGAGATGGTCGCCGTGGTGCAGCTCGACCATGAACAATTGGCGGAGTGTGGCTGACTTAAACCAGGGAAAGTCGTCAAAGCTCAGAAAGTACTCGCGCTCCGCCACCCTCAGCCAGAATCCGTGCGGGGAAACATTCAGGATTTCAGGCGCGGAAGTGTCGGTGCCAGTGATTTCGGATTTCATTTTGTCGCTCCTCAATAATATGTTGCAATTCATTCAATTCCGTCGAGCCGAGTCCCTTGTTCGCGGCCAATGCAATCACCGGCTCCAGCCAGAATTTCGCTTCGCCATCTGGCGAAATCACATGCACATGCATCCTCGGTTCTTCTCGCGAGAAGAAATAGAACCGATACTTGCGATACCGGAAAACTGTAGGACTCACCGCCCCACACTACCCGCCTTCGGCCGGGAGTTCAACTGCGCAGTTTGCAAAAGGCGTTCTGAATTGTATTCATTATTCCCCTTTCCGGGCTTGACCGCTGACACACATTTACGAGGGGGTCGTCCAAACCCTTCGCCGGTTCCAGGAGGAAGTCAGAGGTCAGAGGGCAGATCGAGTCACGGCTCGACAGAGTCGCGGGAAAAAGCTGAAAAGCTGAAATGAATTTGCAATCCGCAATCCGCAATCGAGTCTCAGGTTGAGTCTCGCCCCGCCAAAATGGGCATGCAATTTCTTGAGGCTCAGGACTTGCGCGGCGGTTTGTCGTTGAGGACCATTGCGGGTTCTGCGGCCCGCTGGCGTTCCTGTTCGGCTATGAGCTGCTGCAATTCCTCCGGGCTGTGAACCGTCCGGCCGGGATGAGGATGTTCCGCCGCCCATTTCCGCAAGTTCTCAAAAAAACGGTGCGTGTCGTATCCGGCTTCGCGCGCCAGGTCATCTTTGATCTTCCAGAGTTCGTCAAGAATCGGATTCGTTTTCATAAGGTGAATCTCCCATCAATTCCGCCGGAGTGCAAACATTCGGGAGCTTCCAGCCGTGGCGCAACGCTTCGCGCTCCAGCCGGCGCAAGCTCTGGGCGTTCGCCAGATGGCGGCAGTTCCACGTCAACAGGTAATCCGCCCTGGCCGCCGTGGCGATGGCCAGATGGGCCGCGTCCGTCTGCGCGTTTGGGGGCAGGGCGCCGGTGGCTCGAAAGGCATGCGACAGGTCTTCCGCCTCTTTCGAGGCTTGAACAAATGTCAACATGTTCAAGACAGCCAGACGGCGGCGCGCCTGCTCGACATCCCCTTTGCTGGCTTCTTGCGTCACTTCGTCCGAGGCGATGCACAAAAATTGCTGCCTCCGCAGCCTCCACCAATCCCGCGTCACCTGCTGGTTGGCCGCCGTAAGCAAATCCCGGCTGGGATTTCCCACCAGCAGGCTGACAAAACTTGTTTCCAAATAAACGATCTCCATATCAATCCCCCATCAGGTAGTTCAGCCTATAAATGAACGGCTTATCTTTTAAATCCAGTCTTTGCATGAGCTTTGTTTTTTCTCGTTCGCAAGAGTTTAGCGGAGCCGCAGGCGTTTGCAAAGCGCGGAATTAGGGCCTTCGGGTTGCCAATCGTGGCAAGTGTCATGGCAAGTGTCAGTTCAGATCGAATCACGGCTCGACAGAGTCTCGCCCTGCCTTTAGCTTTAGGGCGCTATGATGACGAAACCCGAATTGCTTTGGGAACGATACCAAAAGTATTTCTCCCAATACCCGGCCCTCGGCCTGGCGCTGGATTTGAGCCGGATGAATTTCCCGGATGATTATTTTGATTCGATGGAGGCCCGAATGCAAAAGGCGTTCGCAGCCATGAAGGACTTGGAACATGGCGCCATCGCCAACCCGGATGAAAAACGAATGGCGGGCCATTACTGGCTGCGAAATCCCGCGCTGGCCCCAACGGCCGGCATCCGCCAGGAAATCGAAGGCGCGCTGCTGGCGGTCAAGGATTTCGCGCGGCAGGTTCATGCCGGCGCGATTCGCGGCGAACGCGGGCCGTTTAAGAATCTTCTGGTCATTGGCATCGGCGGCTCGGCTTTGGGGCCGCAGTTCGTCGCCAACGCCCTCAGCCAGCCGGCCACGGATAAATTAGCCGTTTTTTTCTTCGATAATACGGACCCGGACGGCATGGACAGGGTGTTGTCGCGCCTGGACGGGCAGCTTGGAGAGACGTTGTGCGTGGTCATCTCCAAGTCCGGGAGCACACAGGAGACGCGCAATGGCATGTTGGAAGCCGGCGCGGCTTATCAGCGGGCTGGGTTGGATTTTGGCCGGCATGCCGTAGCCGTCACTGGGTTGGACAGCAATTTGGATCGCTTCGCGAAGGACGAGCATTGGCTGGCGCGGTTTCCGATGTGGGACTGGGTTGGCGGGCGGACCAGTGAGACGTCGGATGTGGGCCTGTTGCCGATGGCGTTGCAAGGGTTCGACATTGACGCATTTCTCAGGGGTGCCAGGGAATGCGACCAAATTACGCGAATAAATAATGTTAAAGTGAATCCCGCAGCCCAGCTTGCCCTAATGTGGTATTATGCCGGGAAGGGCAAGGGAACGAAAGCCATGGTCATTTTGCCCTACAAAGACCGTTTGGAGCTACTGTCACGTTATTTACAGCAATTAGTCATGGAATCACTGGGAAAAGCGCGTGACTGTAACGATACAGTTGTTCATCAAGGCATCGTTGTTTATGGCAATAAGGGTTCCACGGACCAACACGCCTACGTTCAGCAGCTTCGAGACGGCCCCAATAATTTCTTCGCCACGTTCATTGAGGTGTCCTTGGATCGGGCTGGCGCTCCATTTTTCGTGCAAGACAATGTCACGGCGGGCGACTTTTTGCAGGGTTTTTTGCTCGGAACACGCCAAGCCTTGTATGAAAAAGGCCGGGAATCGGTTACTGTAACGATACAGGACGTTTCGCCGTTTTCGGTCGGTGTTCTGATCGCGCTGTATGAACGGGCGGTGGGATTTTATGCGTCGCTGGTCAACATCAACGCGTATCATCAGCCTGGGGTTGAGGCGGGCAAGAAAGCCGCCGGGGCGATTATCGCTCTTCAATTAAAGACAATAGAGATGCTAAACCAGAGGAAAACACCCTTAACCGTCGCCGAGATCGGCGCGGCCATTGGCAGCCGGGAATTTGAGACCATCTTCAAAATCTGCGAGCACCTTTCGGCCAACACCGTCCGCAAGGTGCGGAAGGCCGCCGGGGCAACCCCGTTTAATGCCACCTATCAGATCCAGTCGTGTAGCGTCGAGCCTCTGGCTCGACAGGAAGATGGGAAGGCCGCATTGGACGCCACCTCTCCGCCCCAATAGCGGGCAGCCCCGCCATGTTCGTTTATCCCAGGAAGTATGACGTCATTGTCATAGGGGCCGGCCATGCCGGCGTCGAGGCGGCGTTGGGGGCGGCGCGGATGGGCTGCCGGACGTTATTGTTGACCATCAATGCCGACACCATCGGCCAGATGTCGTGCAACCCGGCTGTCGGCGGATTGGCCAAAGGGCATCTGGCGCGCGAGATTGACGCGATGGGTGGGGAGATGGGCAAAGCGACGGATATGACCGGCCTGCAATTTCGCATGCTCAACACCAAGCGCGGTCCGTCCGTTTGGGCGCCGCGGGCGCAGTGCGACAAGAAGGCGTATCAATTCCGGCTTAAATGGATTTGCGAGCGGGAGGAGAATTTGGATTTGAAGCAAGGGCAGGCGGCCAAAATCCTGCATCGCGACGGCGCGGCTTTTGGCGTGGAGACGACGATGGAAGTGCAATATCACGGGACGACAGTGGTGGTGACGACGGGGACATTTTTGCGCGGGCTAATGCACATTGGGCAAAATCAGCAGGCGGGTGGCCGGGCGGGGGAAGGCGCGGCGATGAGCCTTTCCGGTTCACTGAAGGAATTGGGATTGGAATTGGGCCGGCTGAAGACGGGAACCCCGCCGCGGTTGCTGCGGCGGAGCATAGATTTTTCCAAGACGGAAATTCAGCCTGGCGACGAGCCGGTCCCCTATTTTTCGTATTGGAAAGACGATTTGTTCCATGTGGAACAATCCGGCACGCCGACGATTGACGCGCCTATATCCGATGGCTCTTTCGCCCATCACTCCATCACTCCATTACTCCAACCCCACGCCGCCCACCAATCCGCAATCCGCCGCTACCCGCCCGGCTCGATCTTGGATCGGATCAACGGGCAGCTTCCTTGCTATATTACTTATACCACCGAGGCCACAGCCACCATCATCCGCGCAAACCTCCACAAGTCGCCCATGTATTCGGGCGTGATTGAGGGAATCGGCCCCCGCTATTGCCCGTCCATTGAGGACAAGATCGTCAAGTTCCCGGAGAAAGAACGACAGCAACTTTTCCTCGAACCGGAAGGCATCGCAACCGATGAAATCTATGTCAATGGCTTTTCCACCTGCCTGCCTTTTGATGTTCAGATGGAGATGGTCCGCACGATTATCGGATGCGAAAACGCCGAAATCATGCGCCCGGCTTATGCCGTGGAATATGACTTTGCCTTCCCGACTCAGCTCCAGCCATCCCTGGAAACGAAGGTTTGCCGGAATCTGTTTCTGGCCGGACAAATCAATGGAACGTCCGGCTACGAGGAAGCCGGCGCGCAAGGGCTGATGGCCGGCATCAACGCCGTTCAAAGGGTGCGCGGAAAGGCGCCTGTCGTTCTCCGGCGCAACGAAGCTTACATCGGGGTCTTGATTGACGACTTGGTGACGAAAGGGACGACCGAGCCGTATCGGATGTTCACCTCGCGCGCGGAGTATCGTTTGCTGCTGCGGCAGGACAACGCGGATTTGCGGCTGGGCGGCTTGGGGCATGAACTCGGCCTGCTGCCGGCTCGCAACGCCCGGAAGTTGGAAACCAAGCGGGCTGCCATCGAGAACGAGTTGGCGCGACTGGAAAGGACGCGCGCCGGCACCGATACGCTGGCCCAATTGCTGCGGCGGCCGGAAATGACTTATGCCAACCTCCCGAATCGGAATGCCGGGTTGCCGGACGAGGTCATACAGCAAGTGGAAATCTTTCTCAAATACGAAGGCTACATTGCCCGCCAGGAAATCGAGGTCGCCAAGCTCAAGAGCTTGGAAGACAAACAAATTCCAGCCTGGATGGATTACAACAAAGTGCCCAGCCTGCGGACCGAGGCGCGTCAAAAACTGGCCAAGATCCAGCCCGGCACATTGGGCCAGGCCTCGCGTATCTCCGGCGTTTCGCCTTCGGACATCGGCATCCTCATGGTCTGGCTCAAGCAAGGCGCCCCGGCGAACGGCGGGCGCGGCTCATCATAGGAGGCATGGGACGGATGGGATTTTATGGGACTCATGCAGCCCTTGAGCAAGGCGCCCGGCGAACAGCGAACGCGGTTTAACATTCTGGACAGTTCTTAAACTCCCATTCAATTATTTAGCTATAACAGATTATGCCTTCCATTAAGTCAGGAAGACAAGCAAAACTAAATATAGTGCATCACTAATGTATGTATAAAATCACATAGTCTTGATATTAATCACCACCATTGAAATGACAAAGCATTGCATACTAAGAATTACCGTGGATATGCCGCCAGCGGGGTTTTGGGTTCGCCCCAAATCCCCGCCTAAAACGGCGAGCTTTATGGCCCGGGGAGCACACGCGCCTCGCGTGTCGGGGTCGGCGCCCCCGCCGACCCCATCTTGGCGTCCCATCCGCTTCCTATGGAATGAATGGAAGCAGTCGGCGAGGGCGCCGACTGCCACACGCGAGGGCGCGCGTGCTCCCCGGCTTGAGAGATGCTCGCTTTAGGCGAGCATTAGGGGTTTGAATTTGCGGCTTGACAAGAATTAGAGTCTATGATTAAATGATGAGCATGAGGCACGAAGGCAATCGGGGGGCAGCACAGGCGACCCGCCTGTCCCGGCCGGCGACCCGCTGGCCGGAACCGGGTGCCTTACAACTTTATGCGTGTGTTTTCAATTAAGGTCAATTAAGGTCAATTAAGCCTAATTAAGGTTAATTAAGGTTGTTTATCATGGGTCGCATAACGCATATTGTGGATGGCGTGAGAGCTTTTCGTCGTGACGCGGTGCTATTGCCGGGAGTCGCATTCGGCCTTCCGCCGGGCCAGTGGCCCGGCGGGACGGGCGGGTCGCCCGTGCTACCCAGTCCCAGCCGGCGTTTTCGCCGACTGGCTTCCCTTCTTCGTTGCCTTCTGTTCACATCCGTTTTTGCATTTCTCCTGCTGCCTTATGCGCTTTCCACTTTCGCCCAAGCGCCGCCGCAGACCGGGAACCGGTTCTTGTTCATCATCAACACCTCCTCCGCCATGCGCCGCATGACCAACGGCATCCGGGAAGCCGTCTTCGGACTCCTCAATTCCGGCATGCAGGGGCAGATGCGCGAGGGCGACACCTTTGGCATCTGGACCTACGACGACCAGCTTCACGCCGGTTTCCCCATGCAGGTCTGGTCGAACCAGAACAAGAGCGCCATTCTCCAAACCGTGTCCAATTGCCTGGCGGAGGCGGGTTACCAGGCGAAGCCCCATCTGGAGAAGGTCCTGCCCGCCGCCCGGCAGCTTGTCGAACAGTCGCGGGTCGTCACCCTCATACTTATATTTGACGGATCGGAAACCATGCAGGGGACCGGATTCGACCAGGACATCAACGACCTGCACAAGGAGTTTGGACGCCAGATGCGGGCCGACAACATCCCCTTCGTAACCGCGCTGGCGGCGCATGACGGGAAAGTCTTCGACTACCGGGTCAGGACACCCGCCTCCGTCTCGCTGCCGCCGACGTCCGATTTCTTCAAACCGGCCGAGACCAACGCCGTGCCAGTTGTGGCCGTCGCGACAAATCCTCCCGCGCCCGCAGTCGTCACGCCCCAACCGCCCCAACCGCCCCCGCCGCCCGAACCGCGCCGCCGTGAAATTGTCCTAAGACCCGAGCCGTTGCCGGCAACCAACCCGCCGTCCTTTGCGGCCTCCATCCCGGCGCAATCCGTCGAGCCGGATAAAACGGAACCGGTCGTCCCGCTCGATTCCCGTAGCGGCGCCCGGCAGAGCGCCGCCGTTATCCAGCCCGTCCCAACGCCGCCCGTCCAACCCGCGCCAACGCCGGCGCAGCCCGAGCCGGCGCCCGTTCAAACCCCACCCCCCATCGCCGCCCCGGCCAATGCGCCAACCAATTCGCAATCCCTCCGGGCTGGAAGCCCTTCCGGGCAGGAAGCCGCAATCCGGAATCCGAAATCGCATGACGAAGAATCAACAGAAGTCCACAAAGATAACGAAGGAGAACATCTTCCCCCTTCGTTGCCTTCGTTTGCTTCTGTTCAAAATCCGCAATCCGCAATCCGCAATCCGCAATCGAGTCGCGGCTCGACAGAGTCTCGCCCTGCCGTGGGGAGAAATCCGCAATCGGTTGCCGTGGCGCTGCCCGCGCCTGCGAACCACCGCGCGTTACTGGCCGCCGGCATTTCCTTATTGGCCACAGCCGTGGTTCTATTCCTGTTCCTCATACGCCGTTCCCGCGCAGCCCCCAGCCTCATCTCCCAGTCCCTGGACCGCCCCCGCTGACACCGGAGGCCAACTTTCTTGGGTTTCGGTTTCCGGTTCTTAATCTTAATCCTAATCTTAATCTCCATCGTGAAGGGAAGAAGAGATTAAGATTAAGATTAGGATTAAGATTAGGAGAGGATACCCCAAAAATCGGCCTATGCGCGAAGCGCCTTGGAGTGCGGAACGACAGTTCCGCTTTGCCGTGATCATGAGGGAAAGCGGCGCTGTCGCGCCGCACTCCAGAGCGGCCTGCCGGCCGCATGCCTTTCGTGCGAAATTGCCAATGACCAATTTTCAATGACCAATTGTCAATCAAATCTTCCGCGCGCTCATGCCTTCGGAAACGGGTTTGTTCCAAGGGCCGCTGGCAAAATCGGAATTTATTTTTGCGCGGAGCCTAAGATGATTCATGGCGCGCGCCAGTCGAGCAACGGCAACGGCGTTGCCACCACCGGCCAACTGGCGCGGAAGGGGTCCTGGTAGAGGCCAATTTCGTCGAGCGGGATTGGGCGAAAGCCAACGGTCGCGAACAGGGCGGCGCCAGGCTTGATATGGTAGTCGCCCTGGGCGGCATTGACGAAGCCGGGGTCCTGCCCGCCGAAGTCGCCGTTCTCAATCAAGTCCACAGTGTCGCGCGTCCGGGTGACCCACATCGGCCCGCAACGGTAGAAGACATTGCGCCAGGCATGGTTGATGCCAGGCTCGACGAGCATGGCGGCCATCTCCGGGTAGCGCGCGAGATAGAGGTCATTGGTGTAGAAGTCCGCCGGCGGAGGGTTCGCCGCGGCTGCGAGCCAGACTCCGTTGCGGGGGAAGTAGCCGCCGGTGATGCCGCGCTTGCAGTCTATGAACAGGTTGTTGTCCATGACGTTGTCGCGTCCGCTGTTCATCTGCACCGCGCCGAAACCACCGTTGGCGCTGCGGACAAAAATGTTGCCGTACACCAGCATGCCGCTGATAGCGTCGTCGAAGCGGATGGCGGCCTGGCCGCAGAGGGCGGGTTCCGAGCCGGTCTTCCCGCAGTTCTCGAAGCGGTTGTAGCGGAAAACCACGCCGCGATAGGTTGGGTTGCCGAACAGTTCCATCGCGCCCTGGTCGTCAGATTCCCGCACGGCGTTGTGGACTTCATTGAACTCGATGAGATGGTCGTTGCCCTCGATCCGCATGGCGCTGCTCGGACCGTCATACATAAGATTGTGCGCGACGCGGTTGCCCACGCCTTCGAGTTGGATCGCCGGCGTGTAGGTCCGGTCAATGCGGCCGAAGTTGTAAATCCGGCAGTTCTCGACAAAGTGCCGGCCCGGTTTGAGTGTGGCGCGGTCGCCGCCGATGACCTCGGTGGCGCGGCGTCCGATGGTGTGGATGTCGCAGCCCAGCAGGCCGTCGGCCTCGCCGCCCTGAATGGTGATGCCGTTGCCCGCCATGCGGCTGACGGTGCAGCCGGCAATCACGCAGCGGCTGCAGTTCGTCAGCACCAATCCATTGAGGCGCGCCAGGTCAAAAGTCAGGCCTTCCAAGCGGACATCGGTGACTTTGTCCATCGTCACCGTCGGCGTCGAGAGCAGGCCGATGTCCACGGTGGCGTTTGCCAAATCGGCGGGCGGATAGAGGTAAAGGAGGCCCGTCGCGCGGTCCAGGTACCATTCGCCGGGCTGGTCCAACTCTTCGAGCAGGTTGAAGGCGTAGTACAGGATGCCCTGGCCGTTGTCCATGCCAGGCTCGCCGTATTCGTAAGCCTCGGCGGCGGTGATGGTGCGCGCCACCGGGTCCACCGTGGTAATCTTGATCGTGGCGTCGGCCCAGAGGAAACGGAAGTAACCGAACAGCCATGCGTCCGGGGCATTCGTCCATCGGGCGGCGCGGTCATCAAGGTACTCGAAGACCGAGGGCGTGCCGGCCGCCTTCGATCCGGGTTGCACCAGCTTGCCGATGCCGACGAAACCCGTTTTGGGCCAGCGCGCCAACGTCATCGGCTGGCCGTTGACGAACAACTCCAAAGTCGGCGGCGAGGGCGGCTGGCTAAAGCCGCGAACAGCGAGTTGGCCGTAGTCGGTTATGCCGAGCGCCCGCAAATCGCATTGCAAGACGTGGCCGCGCGCCTCGTCTGGGAGCCGTTCCAGGATGGCCGGGTCCGTCACAGGCTGGAACCCAGTGAGCCGTGCGCCGCCATAGAAGCGCGCTTTGCCCGGCTGGACGGCCTGATAGACCACCGGGCTTTCGGGCGTGCCGGAGTCCTGCGCGGACAGTGCCAGCGTTCCGGTTACACGGTACTCGCCCGGCAGGACATTGACGGCGATGGCGCCGGTGGTCCCCGCAGCCTTCAGCGCCCGCACCCGGTCGCGAGCGCGGGCGAGGGTGGCGACCGGAGCGGACGCAGTGCCGTCGTTCGCATCGCTGCCGTTGGGCGAGACAAAGACCCTGGCGGCAAATTCGACCCGGGGCAACGTCGTCCGGGATGCGGCGGGATCACGGCCGGGCAGGCCGCGCGCAACGCGGGCCAACTCCACAACGCAGTCACTGGCTTCGCTGCGATGGACCAGCGGATAGGCGGTGTTCGTCGCGATCCGGGCGTACTCGGCCTTTGCGAGGTCACTTTTGCCCTCGGCGGCGTAGCTCTGGGCGATGCGCAAGGCGGCACAACTGCGCAAGCTGGCGGGCGCGTCGGGCGCGGCTATTACGGCGGCGCAGGCGGCGCGGACGGCGGCGTAATCGCCCGATGCCCAGGCCGCGTGAGTTTTGGCAAGAGCATCCATGAGCGCCTCCCGTTTCTCAATCGCAGCCGTCTCGGGCGACACCGTGACGCCGAACGTGTCGTTCAACCGGGCAAACTCCGCCTTCACCTCGGCCCGCGGCAGTGCGCGCCGATAGACCTTCACCTCGTTCATCAGTCCCCAATAGTTGTGCCAGGCATTGCCCAGGGTAAGCTCCCCGCCGAGGGAGAAGTCGCCGTCGAAGCCGGGCGGCATCGGCATCGCGCCCTGGCTGAAGCCGTTGATGTAAGTCTCCACCTGGCCCGACTGGCGATCGCACACCAGCGCCACAAGCGCCCACTGGTTTGTTTTCAGGCCCGCCTCGGATGAGCCGCCCGCCGAGAGGATCGCACCCCCGCCGGCGGGACGATAGCAAAAGTAGTAGCTGAACTGGCCGTTGGAAAGGAGATCTATCACCAGATAGGCGTCGGGATAGGCGCCAAAGGCGAATAGCCGGCGCTGGTTCTGCGGATCGTCTATGGTGAACTGGCCGGGCTTGACCCAGGCGCTGAACGTCCAAGACTCCTTGCCAAACCGTTTCTCGAGGGGGAGCTGGACCGTCACGATGCCGGCCGGCTGGCCGTCGAATGAAAGGGCTTTGCCCGAAGGGGAATTGGTCCAGGCGGCGCTCACCACGCCGTCGAGCTTGTTGCCCGAATGATCGCTCGCGACCTGGCCCTGGCCATCGTCCAGGGGGTAGTAGAGCATCGGCCCCTCTTGAGCCTGGGCGCCGGCCCCGCCGAGCAGGAGGACAACGAACGAAATTAGGCGAAGGTGTGCAACTATATCCTGGATATTTTGTTTCATTGTCCAACGCGTGGTGATGGACGATCCTGATCTGAATACCAACCTGAATCAATATGAAATACACTTACGAACAACTCGCCAAGATGATTGACCACTCCCTCCTGCATCCGACCCTGACAGACGCGGAGTTGGAGGACGGCTGCAAGCTCGCCGCCAAGTACGGCGTGGCCTGCGTTTGCGTCAAACCTTATGCCGTCCGGCGCGCCGAGGAGTTGCTCAGAGGCACCGACGTTTTGGTGGGCTGTGTCATCGCCTTTCCGCACGGCAACAGTGTCACCGAAGCGAAACGGTATGAAACCGAGTTGGCCTGCAAAGACGGGGCCGTTGAGGTTGACATGGTTATCAACATTGGCAAGGCCTTGAGCGGCGACTGGAACTATGTCGAGCGCGACATCAAAGCTGTTTGCGACGAGGCCCATGCGCGCGGCGCGAAGACAAAAGTCATCTTGGAGAATGATTACCTGGGCCAGGGCGGCGCCGGCCTGAGCGCCAGCGACTTCAAGCGCAAGCTTTGCCAGATCAGCGAGCGGGCCGGCGCGGATTGGGTCAAGACCTCCACCGGCTACGGCTTCGTCAAAGGGACCGACGGAAAATACAGCTATAAAGGCGCGACAGCGGAGGACTTGAGACTGATGCGAGCGGCCTGTTCGCCGAGGGTGCAGGTGAAAGCCGCCGGTGGGGTGCGCGACCTCGACAGCCTAATCCTCGCCCGCGACCTCGGGGCGACCCGTTTAGGCACCACAGCCACCGCCGCGATACTGGACGAATACCGGAAACGCTCCGCATCAGAGAAATAACATTCCCGGTTCGATCTTGCACTGTAGCGGCGGTCTATGACCGCCGCAAATTCGATTTTGGAATAGTGCGATTGCGAACTGGAAGGCTGAAGAACCCAGCAACGCACCCAGCGGGTCACACTTAACACCGAGCCAGCGAACTGACAGTTGTTGGCTTACCGCCCACGGCAACAAGCTTCCCGTTGATGCCCAATTCCTGGCGGCTCATTTCACATCGAATGTCTGGGTCAGGCGGAGATCGCGGGAGGAGGAACCGACCCAGACGGTGTAGGCGCCGGGGGCAACCTTCCAGCCGTGAGTCGTCGCATCCCAATAGGACAGCGCCCGGGCGTCGAGGGTGAGGATCATGTGCGTCGTTTCGCCGGCGTCCAGTTCGACGCGGCGGAATCCTTTTAGTTGACGCGGGGGCTGCGGAACGTCCGGCAGGGACGGCAACCCCACGTAGAGTTGCGCCACTTCCGCCCCGGCGCGAGCGCCGGTGTTGGCGAGGTCGAACTCCACCTTCGCCATCTCGGACTGGGTCGGCGGGGATGCTTTTAGATTCTTGTAGGCGAACGTCGTGTAAGAGAGGCCGTGGCCAAAGGCGAACAAGGGTTCAATCTTCCTGGCATCGTACCAACGGTAGCCGACCAGCAGTCCTTCGGAGTACTGCGCGACATTGTTCACGCCGGGATACTGGGCGGCGGTTTGCAGCGGCAAATCCTCGTCGCGTTTGGGGAAGGTGATGGGCAGTTTGCCCGACGGGTTGACCGCGCCAAACAGCACCGCCGCGACCGCCGCCCCATCCTCCTCGCCCGGATACCACGCTTCCAAAATAGCCGGCGCCTTGTCGGCCCAGGGCATCAACAGCGGCCCGCCGCTCTTGAGAACGACGATGGTATGCGGATTGGCCGCCAGCACAGCGGTTGCCAGCGCGTTCTGAGCATCGCTCAAGGCGATGGGGTGGTCACTTCCTTCGGACTGGCGATCCCCCAGGATCAGTATGGCGGCATCAGCAGCTTTGGCGGCGGCAGCAGCCGCAGCCGCGTTTGCGCCGGCGTCTTCGGTAATCTTGACATCATTGCCAACGAGTTTCCGAATGCCAGCGACGGGATCTACCGTAAGAATGGGGGTGACATGCGAACTGCCGCCGCCGCCGGTCATGGCATTGGTCGCGAAGGGGCCGATGACCGCCAGGGAATGAAGCGCGCCGGCCTTGAGCGGGAGCAGGCCGCCGTCATTCTTCAACAGCACGATGCCTTCCGCGCCCAATTTCAAGGCGATGTCGGCGTGCTCCGGCGGGATCGGCCCGCGCACGGGCGGCTGGTCCCAAACCCCGCGGCTCATCATGGTTCCAAAGCGGCGCACCAGCTTCTCATCCAACAGCGACACCGGGACCTCGCCGTTTGTCACGGCCGCCTTGAGCGCCTGGTCAAAATAGATGCCGGTCGGCATTTCGAGGTCCAAGCCGGCTTTCGCCGATGGCACCGTGCTATGGACAGCGCCGAAGTCGGAGGTGACAAAGCCGGTGAATTTCCAATCGCCCTTGAGAATCTGGTTGAGCAGAACATCGTTTTCGCAACAGTAGGCGCCGTTGACTTTGTTGTAAGCGCCCATCAGGGATGCGCTGTGGCCTTCCACGATTGCCGCCTCAAACGCCGGCAAATACAGTTCGCGCAACGTGCGTTCATCAATGACATCGTTGACCCTCATTCGATTTTGCTCCTGATTGTTGCCGGCAAAATGCTTGACATTGGCGATAATCGGGTGGCTCTGAATCCCCTGGATGTATGCAGCCGCCAGACGACCGGAAAGAAACGGGTCTTCGCCGAAACTCTCGAAGGTGCGGCCATTGTGCGGCGTGCGGGCGATGTTGATATCGGGGGATTCGAGCAGCAAATTCCCCAGCAGGACAGCTTCGCCGCCGGCGGCATCGCCATGAGTGCGCGCGGCTTCGACATCCCAGGTGGCGGCCAGCGCGATGGGGGCCGGCAGAGCGGTCGCTTTGCCTTCGTGTCCCGGTCCCGCGGGGCCGACGCCCGCCGGCCCGTTGGCCACGGTGAGCGCGGGAATCCCCAGGCGCGGCAGGCCCGGCACGACGCGGTAGTTGTTGGCGTCGCGGATTCCGTGCAACTGGGCGATCTTCTCGTCCAGCGTCATCTGGGCCACAACCTGCCTGGCCCGGGCGTCAAAGGCCGCCGGCTGGGACGCCGGCTGGGCTGCCGGCGATTGCGCCCTGGCGCCGCCCACGGGCAGCAACTGCGCGAGTGTGACACAGCAAAGGGAAAGAATCGCGGATCGAGTCTGTTTGTTCATGGGCAACAGGGTAGGCGGAACTTTCATTAAAGCAAACTGTTCAGGGCACGCCGAGGCCGTAGAAGCGTCCGGAGAAGTTCGCCTTCACCGGTTCGCTGAAATAGAACACACCGTTGGCCAGCGTGTTGGTGGCGAGCGGAACCCAAACCTGGCCGGCCAGATTGGTGCAAACCTCCACCACGACGGTGAGATTGGCCGTGTTGGTAATACTGAACCCAAAGTAATTGGTCTGCACACCAAAACCGCTGCCGGCGCCGGTTTGGATCCCCGGGTTCCACAGCACAGGCGACATCCCGGTATTGGTCTCGAACACATCCCAGCCGGTGGTGTCCGGCAAATAATAAGCGGTCGCGTTCCTATCAGAAAGGAACACATTCGTACCCACGCCGGGAGCGTTGCCCGCGAAATAGACGCCGGTCAGGCCGGAGCAGTTTGCAAATGCATTCGCCCCAATGCTGGTTGTGCCGCCGGGAATCGTCACGCCGGTCAGGCTGGCGCAGTCCGCAAACGCAAACTCTCCGATGTTGGTGACGCCGCCCGGAATCGTGATGCCGGCCAGATGGCTGCATTCATAGAATGCGTACGTCCCAATGCTGGCAAGGCTGGCGGGCATCGCGACGCCGGCCAGGTTGGTGCAGTCATAGAATGCGTACGCTCCGACGCCGGGGAGGCCGCCGGCGAGGATGGCGTTGGTCAGGACCGAGCAGCCAACGAACGCAAACTCCCCGATGTCGGCGACACTGCCGGGGATCGTGATGCCAGCCAGGCTGGTGCAGTCATTAAAGGCGTAGGACCCGATGCTGGTGACGCCGTTGGAAAGCGTGACATTGGTCAGGCTGGCGCAGTTGCCGAAGGCATACTCCCCCATGTTCGTGACGCCGCAAATCGTGACGCTGGCCAGGTTGGAGCAGCCATAGAAGGCATAATTCCCGATGGTGGTGACGCTGGCGGGAATGGTGACGCCGGGCAGGTTGGTGCAGTTGTCGAAAGCATACTCACCGAGGAAGGTAACGCCGTTGGAAATCGTGGCATTGGTCAGGCTGAAGCAGTTGCCGAACGCATACTCCCCTGTGTAGGCGACGCCGCCGCAAATCGTGACAGTGGCCAGATTTTGGCAATTAAAGAACTCAAGGTCCCCCATGTTGGTGACGCTCGCGGGGATCGTGAGGTTGGTCAGGCTGGAGCGATTATAGAACACATCATTCGTGATGACATTGACGAAATTGGAAATGACCACCGTTCCCGCGGCGCCGCTGTAACTGGTGAGGATGACCGCCCCGTTATTGGTCACGTAAGCGAATTGGGCTTGAACCGCTGGCGGCGCCGCCAACAGCAGCAAAGCCAAAAGGACGCGCCATATTCTTTTCATATCGAGATGGAAGGGCATTGCCTCCATAGCAAAAGCCACTGTTCATAATGCCCGGATCCCGGCTTTTTGCAAACCAATAAGTGAGGTATGTCGGGCATGTCATGGCGCGACACCACGAACCGGTTCGCTTCCAAGGAACCCGGAAGGGACGAAAAGGACGCAAGGGACACAGCGCGGCAAAGCCGCAACCAAAGGAATTTACCACGGATTACACGGATTACACGGATAAGCAAATCCTCTTTTCCGCATTTCCTCTTCTCTTTCCCATCCGTGTAATCCGTGTAATCCGTGGTAAAATCTTCGCGAAACTGGGCGATTCTGACGGATTGCAGCGCAAGGGACGCATGGCGCAAGATTTATCCTCCAATATATTGAGGGTTCCTTGGCACAATGCACCACCTGTGGTGGTTGGAGTCTCCTGCGGAGCCGTCTTGGGCTGGGGAGACTCCGCGGAAGCGTCGCCCTACCCTCCTTCACTGACGCGTTACTCCGCCGGCAACATTTCCGCTTGACCGCTTCGCGCTTATAGGCTAAACTGGCGCAAGTGAAAATGGCAATGGAAGCAAAGGCGGAAGGCGGAAGGCGAAAGGATGAAAACAGAAAGCGGAAAGCAGAAAGCTGAAATCGGGAAGCTGAAAACAGAAATGGAAGAACATGAATGTGTGCCATTATGTCTCACTTTGGGGGCCGTCGGCGCCGGCGTTTGGAAAAGAGACAAAATGTCCCACTGGAATCCGTGGAAATTCGCGATTCACCCTGCAAAATTCACCACGCTCTTCAGGCTTAATCCAAGCCGCAAAATTAAGGCTGGTTAAGGCTAATTAAGGTTAATTAAGGTTAATTAAGCTAAAAAGGACGATGATGTTTATGACTCGAAATAGCCGAAAACAGCCCCGCCGGACGATGGCTTCAGCACACCCGCTGACGAAGGCTTTGGTGGGACAAAATGGCACAGTAAGGTGTTCGGCGGGACGAGGAAGGGCGCAGGAAGGCGACCTTGTGCGCCTGCGCACTGCAAAGCAGGCGCTTTGTGCGTTGCTCAAAAGCTTCAAAGTGCCGATGTCCCCGGATCGAAATTGCGTCACCAGCTACACGCGCAATCTTTACAAGAGCAGCAATTTCGCTGAAAAGCAACAACAACAGTAACAACAAACCGGCTTTCGCGAGGGTCGTTCGCCGGCGTGAAAATCGTCTATTTGTGTTTGACAGAATTAAGACGGGGAGAGGATCCCCGCAAAAGTGAAAGGCGCCCATCGCACCGGCCTGATGGAAACCGTGATTGACTTTAAACCCGCCCGGCATTATTACTTTACCATGACAAGGCGGGCAAATCCGATGACAAGCCAACTCGACCGTGTTATTGCCATCAATGAACAGACGCTGAAAAGGAACCATTTCCCGCCGCGCCGAATCGTTGCGGCCATTCTGGCCGCGCTGGCGCTGTGGAGCGGCCGGGCGGGAGCGGCAATCGCCCTGCAAAATGGCTCGACCGCCGTCACGCACACCGCGGGCGCCACTGGCAGCATGTCGGTTACGGTCACCGCGGGGGCAAGCGTGCTGGTTGTCATGGTGGAAGACCATGGAGCTTACGACGCCGAACCGGCAACCCTGTCTTGGAACGGCGCAACCCTCAACCTGGCCGTCCAGAGCGATCCCGACGCGACAACTTACCGGGGCGTTGCGATCTATTATCTGTTCAACCCGCCGGCCGGCACGGCCACTCTTTCGGTAACAGTGACAGGGGCTGACAACACCTGGATAACGGCCTACACCCTCAATGGCGTCAGCACCGGCGCCGCTCCATTGACCTTTGGGACCAACTCTGTTGGCACGGCGGTGACAGGTCTGACGAATAATGTGACGGGCGTTGCGAGCGGCTCCTGGGCCGCGGTGGGCGCCAGTTACGCAACTACCAACGCCACCATCGCCATCTCCGGGACGGGTGGCACGCCGGCCTTCTCGAGCGACCTTGTTGACGGCGGTTCCACGATGACTGCCGGCTATGTGTCGGGCCTGAGCGCGGGCACGGTCACCTTTATTGACACGGCAACCTCCACAAACGGCGCCCAAAAAACGATTTTAGCCGAGGCCGTCTTCACCCCGGCGGGGACCGGCGGCGCCGTCTGGACCGGCGCCACCAGCGCCATTTGGGACACCGCCACCGCCAACTGGATCATCACCCCGCCCGGAACCGCCGGCGACTATGCCGACGGCGATACGGTGGGGTTTGGCGATGCGGGCGTTTCGCAGTTTGGCGTGAATTTGGCCTCCACTGTCGCTCCTGCCAGCGTGACCTTCAGCAACTCGTTGCATAATTACACCATCAGCGGCGCCGGGGCGATTGGCGGCGCCGGCGCGCTGACTTTAAGCGGCGCCGGCGCCGTGACACTGAACGTTTCCAATACCTTCACCGGCGGGGTAACGGTTGGCGCGGGGGCGACGCTGAACTTGAACGGAACCAACACCTACGCCGGAACGACCACGATTGGCACGGGCGCCACGCTCGCCATCGGCGGCGCGGGAGATTTGGGCAACGGCACTTATGCGGCCGCCATTTCCGACAATGGCACCCTGAGCTTCAACAGCACCACCGCGCAGATTCTGACCGGGTCCATTTCCGGGACGGGCGGCGTAACGCTGGCCGGCGGGACATTGACGCTGGGCAATAATTCGCTGGCGGACGAGGCTTACACCGGACCGACCACGGTCGCCAACGGCACCCTGAATCTGAACTTTCCCAACGCCGGGACCAGCGGCATCTACAAGAGCAGCGGCCTGACCATCAACAATGGCGGCATGGTTGCGGCCATGCAATCCAGCGCTTTGGAAGGCTACACCGCGGCGACCCCTTATTTGCCGGTTACAATCAATGCGGGCGGCACGCTTGCCACATCAGGCACAAGCGGTTTTGGATGTCACCTTTTTGGGGTGTTGAATCTGAATGGAGGCACGCTCGCCATGTCAGGAACCGCCAATGCCACTTATGCCGGTTGGGAAATAGACAATCAAATCAATGTCAACGGCGGCGCCGCCACATCCACCCTGAGCGCCCAGCAGATGGGTCCCCAGCAGAGCGGCGGAACCGTCTTCAACATTACCAGCGGCGGAACATCGCAGACCATCCCCGGCGTTGATCTGATCGTCACCGGCACGTTCACCAATTCCAGCGGCGCGGCGGATACGGGCATCATTCTGACGGGCAGCGGCGTCATGGCGCTGGCAGGCGGGTCCAATGATATTGCTCACGGCATCACCATCGGCAGCGGCACGACGCTCCTCCTCACCAATGCAGCCACAATATACGGCCCCGGCCTCATTACCAACAACGGCACCTTCATGGATGGCAGCCCCGGCGCGCAGACCTTGAGCGGCATTATATCCGGGACGGGCGCCGTTGAGGTGAACGCCTCCGGAGCGGCGCTGACGCTCAACGCCGCGGACACATACAGCGGCAACACCGTCATCAGCGCCGGAACACTGCTCCTGGGCGCCGCGGGTTCCATCAACAACACTCCCAACATCAGCATTTCCGCCGGGGCGACCTTTGATGTCTCGGCGCTGTCCTCTTACACCCTGGGCGCAAACGCGTCGCTCACCGCCGGCGGAACCGCCACCCCGGCTTCTGTCAAAGGCATCGTGAGCTTCGGCTCAAGGCCGGTTACCTTGAATTACGACGGTTCGCATCCCGCCCTGGCGATCCCATCGGGCACTTTGACGCTCGATGGCAATGCCTTTGCCGTCAATGGCTCGCCGTTGTCCGATGGCAATTACACCCTAATCCAGCAAACCACCGGAAGTATTACTGTGTCCGGCACATTTCCCGCGCCCACTGGAACAGCCATTCCGCCGGCCGTCACAGCAACCATTTCGGTGTCGGGGGGCAACGTGGTGCTGACCATAGGGAAGATGATCCCGGTGATTACCTGGGCTACGCCCGCGGCCATCCCCTATGGCGCTGCTCTCGGCGCCAGCCAACTTGACGCCACGGCGAGCGTTTCCGGCAGCTTTGCCTACACTCCACCGCTCGGAACCATTTTGAACGCGGGCGCCAACACGCTTTCCGTCCTCTTCACTCCGACGGACACGACCGATTACAGCAGCGCAACCCAAACTGTCAGCTTGGTGGTATCCACCGCGCCCTTGACGGTTTCGGCTAATAATACCAATCGCCAGTACGGCCAGACCAACCCCGTTTTCACTGGCACGCTCGCCGGCGTCGTCAATGGGGACAACATCACGGCCAATTACAGTTGCGTCGCGACGGCCTCCAGCCCGGTGGGAACGTATCCAATCGTTCCCATCTTCAGTGATCCCAACAGCCGGCTTGGCAACTATGCCGTCACCACCAATGACGGCACTCTGACGATCACACCGACATCCGGCATCCAGTTTTTCGCTCCAACCAACCTGCTGGCGGACGATGTGGCCAATCCGGTGGGCACGGAGGCCGTGCCGTATTTTGGCTGGCTGGACAGCGACACCAACGCCAACGAAATCCAGACGGCCTACGAGATTCTCGTCGCCAGTTCGCCGGCGAACCTCAATAACAACATCGGCGATATGTGGGACAGCGGACAGGTTCTCAGCGACAGGGAGAACCATGTCGTGTACGCGGGCGCGACGGCGCTCACCGCCGACACGGAATACTATTGGAAAGTCCGCGTCTGGGACAGGGAGGGTGTTGCCAGCCCGTACTCGGCCAGCGCCACCTTTACCGTCGGCCTGCTGGTCAACGGCGACTGGAGCGGCGCGTCCTGGATCGTCGGCACCTCCAGCCCCTCGGACGATTACACTTACTTCCGCAAAACCAACGCCGTGCTGGCCGCAACCAGTGTGCAGCGCGCGACTGCCTACATCACCAGCGTCCACAAGTACGTGCTCTATGTGAACGGGATGCTCGTTGGCAAAGGTCCGGCCTTCGCCTTCCAGCCCTACCAATTCTACAACGCCTACGACATCACCGGGCTGGTCACCAACGGCGAGGCCAACCAGTTCGCGATTATGAACCACTGGTTTGGCAGCGGATCGGGGCGTCCGTCCAGCTCCCCCGGCGTTCTGATGAAGGCGGTCATTCATTACACCGACGGCACCAGCACCAACATCGTCACCGACGGCACTTCCTGGTTCCAGAGCCAGGCGACCAACTGGGCCACCGGCCAGCAGTCGCGCGGTTCGGCGGGATATGTCGAGAAGATTTATGCGGGGAGCCTGCCGACCAATTGGTTCACGACCACCCTGAACCCTGCCGGCTGGGCCGCGCCCACCGTGATCGGCGGCCAGCCCAATTCCACATGGCCGGGACCGCTCCTGCCCGACCTGACGCGGATCGTGGAGACGGTGTACACGCCCGTATCGGTCACCACCCTGGCCGGCAACGTCTACTTGGTGGACATGGGCAGGCTTCATTCCGGCGTGCCCGTCATCAACTTTTCTTCCGGCGGCAGCTCCGGCACGACGATCAGCATGATGGGCGGCTTTGCGCTCCTCTCATCCGGTTTCATTGACCCCTCGCAAAACCAGAGCACGGTTATGAACGACTTCGCCGTGCTCAACGGCTCGCCCTTCACCTACCAGCCGATCACCTATATGACGATGCGGTATTTTGAGATTACCAACCCGCCCATGGCCGTCACCACGAACAATTTCTGGTTCGTCGAACGCCACAGCCTGATGAACGACGCCTCCTCCTCCTTCGCTTCGCCCAATGCCACCCTCAATAACGTTTGGGAGTTGATGAAAGAAACCGCGCCGATTGACGCGCAAGAGGAGTTCATTGACTCCATGCGGCAGGAGGGCGGCTTCCTGGGCGACGGCTTCCAGGAGAGCATCACCGCAATGGAGGTGCAGGATGAGCGCCCGCTTACTCGCCGCCGCCTCAACGAGTTCATCGAGTCCATGGTCGAATTTTGGTCCACCCCCGCCACCAATGTCGGGCGGGTCAACGCCTGTTATCCCGACAATGAGAACGCGCGCGACATCCCCGACTACACAGAGATGTTTCTGGATTGGGTGTGGGAGTATTACATGCAGACAGGCGACCTGGCCTTTCTCGGCACCAACTACACGCAGTTGACCAACATCGCCCAGTATGTCAACCGCGACCTCAACCCGGCCACCGGCCTGATCACCAACCTCTGCGGCGGCACCCAGAACGGCGTGATCTCCGGCTCCTATGAATACGGCATCATTGACTGGCCGCCGGACATGCAATTCGGCTACGACTTGAACACCGTCCGCGGTTCCGGCCCCTCCTCCGCCACGGTCATCAACGGCTGGGCGTGGGAGGACTACGACATTGTTTCGCGCATCGCCGGCGAGCTGGGCAACACCACCGACAGCAACACCTACCGCACCCTGGCCAACAATCTGCAAACCGCGATAAACTCCAAGCTGATCAACGCCAGCGGCCTCTATACCGACGGCCTGGACGGCGGCGGGGCGCAAAGCACGCACACCTCGCAACACGCCAACGCCTTCCCCCTCTCGCTCAACATCGTGCCGCCGGCCAATGAGGCGGGCGCCGCCGCCCTGATCGCCAGGAGCAACATGAACGTCAGCGCGCTGGGCATCCTCCAGCTCGTGCGCGGGCTGGGCGAGGCCAACCAGGGTCCCGCGCTGCTCAATCTCTACACCAACGCAAACAACTATGGCTGGGCGCAAATCCTCTCCTTCGGCGGCTCGGCGACCTGGGAGTCGTGGACGGCCAACACCGACGGCAACAGCGAGTCGCACGGCTGGGGCGACGTCGGCATTGACGGTTATGTGCGCTATATTCTGGGAGTCAAGCCGCTGACGCCCCAGTTCGCCCAGGTGCAAATCATGCCCCTGGACTTCACGAACATCCTCACCAACATCAGCGGCACTCTGACAACCGACCGGGGCGCCATCTCCGTCGAGTGGGACCGCGGCCCCGCGTTATATCATCTGGCTGTCACCATTCCCGTCAATGTCACCGCCAGCGTCTATGTGCCGCAGGCGGGCCTGGCCGGCGCGTCCGTCTATGTGGACGGCACGAACGTTACCGGCACGCTGACCAACCTCGGCGTCACGCCCAACGGCTACGGCTATGTCGGCGTCTCCGGCCTCGGTTCCGGCACTCACAATATCCAGCGCCTCCTCGCGGCCATTCCACCCGCCAGTCTGACGGCCATCCCCGGCAACGCCCAAATCACCCTTGTTTGGACGCCGCCCGTGGGCGCCACCAACTACGTCATCCTTCGCGGAACCAGCAGCGGCCATGAGACCACCACCGTCGCCTCCGGCGTCACCAACACCAATTACACGGACACCGGCCTGACCGACGGCGACACCTACTATTACGTTGTAGCCGCCAACAGCCCACTTGGCCCCAGCGGCAACTCCCCGGAAGCTCACGCCACACCAGTCCCCGGTGTCCTGACTTGGACCGACGGGGACGGCACCGGCAATTGGTCCGACGCGCTGAATTGGAGCGTGTCCGCGGGCGCGGCCCCGCCGCAATTTCCGGGAGATTCAGCCAACTTTGGAACCGGAGCCGGCCCGGTGACTCTGGACGCGCCCGAAACCGTGGGCGCGATCACCTTCAACAGTTCCGCCTCTTACACCATTTCCGGCGCGAATACTCTGACCGTGGACAACAACGGCAACGGGGCTGTGATCACCGTCACCGCCGGCGCGGCCAACACCATCCAAACCGCCATTTCCCTGAACGACGCATTGGAGACGCTCGTGGGCAACGGCGACTCGCTGACGTTTGCCGGGAACATCGGCAACGGCGCGAAAGGGACAAAGCCGCTGACGGCGGGCGGCTTGGGCGCGACCATCCTGGACGGAGCCAACACCTACACCGGCGCCACAACCATCACCGCGGGCACGCTGGCCTTGGGCGGCGGCGCTTCGCTGGCCACATCGGGCATCAACCTGGCCGGTGGAGCGACTTTTGACGTTTCCAGCCAGGCGGCTTTCTCGTTTGGCGCCGCCACGCTGGCCGCGAGCGGAAGCGCCGCCGCCGCAGCCAACATCCATGGCCAGACCGGCGGCACAGTCAGCCTTGGATCCGTCCCCGTCACATTGACCTGCGACGGTGTGGGGCCTGCATTGACCCTTTCGCAAGGCGCTTTGTTGCTAAGTGGCAATGCCTTCACGATTAACGCGCTTGGCGGCTCCCCCTTGCCCGCAGGCAGTTACAACGTCGTCCAACAAACCGGCGGAGTTATCAACGGCGCAGTCGCGCCCGCCGTGGCCGGAACCGCCATCCCGGCCTCCGGCACGACGAATTTTCTTGCCGTCAATGGCGCGAATGTGGTGCTCACCATTCTCAATGCCACCGCCATAACACTCTCCGGCGGCGTGAGTCCCGCAACTTATGGCGCTCCGTTGAGCATCCGGGCCGCCGTCAGCCCCGCCCCGCCCAACGGGGAAACGCTTGTCTTCTACGCTGGCGCCGTTCCGATCCTGACCACCGCCATCACAGGGGGCGCGGCCAGTCTGCCCATCAGCACTCTTCCGGCCGGCACGTATTTGATTACAGCCGCTTACCCCGGCGACTCCGCCAACGCGGCCAGCGCCAGCCCGGCCTTCAGCCAGACCATCAACCCGGCGGCGCTGACCTACGCGGCCAGCGCCTCCAGCCAGCTTTACGGTTCGGCCAACACCGTTTTCTCCGGCAGTGTGACCGGCTTTGTCAACGGCGACACGCTATCCAGCGCCACAACGGGAACCCTGGCGTTCAACAGCTCAACCACGGCGGCCAGTCCGGTCGGAACTTATGCCGTCACTGGTTCCGGGCTGTCGGCGAACAATTACACCTTTGCGCAGGCGCCGGGCAACGCCACCGCGCTCACGATTACACCGCTGGGCGGGGTGACGGTCGTTTCGGGACTGACGGCGGCCGACAAAGTCTATGACAGCACCGACACGGCGAGCCTGATCCTGACCAACACGGTGGTGTTGGCGGGCTTGGCGGGCGGGGACAGCAGCGTGGGTCTGTCAACCAACAGTTATGTGGCCGCCTTTGCCGGCTCCAACGCGGCCGCCAACATCACCGTCACAGTGGCCGGCCTGGCCCTTGCGGGCGGCGATTTTTCCAACTATACCCTGACCCAGCCCGTGTTTAGCGCGGACATCACCCCGGCGCCGATTACAATTGTTTCCGGGCTGACGGTCAATCCGGCAACTTACGGCGGCTTGAGCGGGCTGGATGAGGCGGAGCTGAGTTCCAACAACGTAGTCTTGACAGGCATTTTCGACCCCGACATCGGCGAAGTTTATCTGGACACCAACGCCTATGCGGCGGCATTCACCGGCACCAACGCCAGTCCGGCAGTGCCGGTGACAGTGACCGGCCTGTGCCTGGAAGGCAGCCGGGCCGCCAACTACAGCCTGCTTCAACCCGCCCTCACCGGCGCCATCAATCCGGCGAGCCTGACCATCACGGCCGACAGCCTGTACAAGACCGCGGGGCTGGACAATCCGCCCCTGACGGCCAGTTACAGCGGCTTTGTTTATAGCGACACTTCCGCGTCGCTCGCAACCCCGCCAACCCTGAGCACGGCGGCCACCGCCGCAAGTCCGCCCGGCGCGTATCCGATCACCGCCGGCGATGCCGCGGACGCGAACTACAACATGAGCTACGTGCCGGGCACACTGACCGTAGTCGCGCCGCCGGAAATGGAAGGCATCAGCCTCAGCGGCGCACTCCTCATCTTCAGCTACCCGGCCGTTGCGGGGCAGACCTACCAACTTCAAAGCGCCACCAATATCAATTCGGGCGTATGGCTTCCGGTTGGCGATCCGGTCCCCGGCACCGGCGCGACAGTCTTCTCGACCAACAGCCTGGACTACACCGGTCAACAATTCTTCAGACTGTCCATCACGCGCTGACTTCCCGAGGCGCTTTTTCGGAATCTTCAGCGGAGCGCGGGCCGCGAAAGCCCAAGCCCAAACGCGGCAATTTGGACATCGCGCCGCCGCCCGCAACCCGGCCGGGAGCGCCTTGCGATTGCCCGCTTGGCTGCATCCGCAACGAAGTGTTCGCCAGCCGCGCTGCTTAGCTCCGCCGCCGGGTTTTCCAGCCGTTCTCCACACTTCTCCTTGTGCGCCTTGATGCCCGTTTCAATCACCAGTTTGAGCTTGGCCGTTGTCCAGACGGCTGTTTCAAGGCTTTCACGAATGACCTTGCCGTTGAGTTTTTTTCTGCCATAATAATTACCGTTGCTGACGTATTGCAGCAGATGCGGCACGCGCGGAAACGAACGCCACCTGCCATCCGTGGACAGGTGTTCTTCTCGCTTCCGGTCGTCTTGCGAAATGTTTTGCTTTGGATTCACGACCAAAAGTTAAGGTCCAAAGACGGGATACAAAGCAAAAATTTCAAGAAATGGCTCAGTCGTAAGTGGTTGATAATGAATGGTAGCCGACGTGGCGGAATTGGCAGACGCACTAGACTCAAAATCTAGTATCCGAAAGGATGTGTGGGTTCGACCCCCTCCGTCGGTACCATCCCAAAAGGCTGTTTGCCCGGTTTTGCGAGGGAGATCGCTCCGGTGAGAATGGCAAATGGAGTCCGCTTTCTTCTTCGCCAATTCCGGCCGGAATTCAAACCCAGCCATAAATGGCTGGGCTATTTTCAGAACCCGCGAGCCAGCCATGAATGGCCGGGCTATTTCGCGGAATAGGTGTAGAGGGTCGTGCTCTTGAAGGTCTCACCCGGCCGCAGGACGGTGGAGGGGAAGTTGGCATGGTGGATGGAGTCGGGATAGTGCTGCGTTTCCAGGCAGAAGGCGTTGGGACCGCCGGTGTAGAGTTGCACGCCGGGTTCGGTGGTGCGGAGTTCCATAATGCGTCCGCTCTTGGTATCGGTGACCCGCGCGGCCAGGACCAGGGATTTGCCGCCGCCCTTGATGATGTAGTTGTGGTCGTACATGCGGGCCGGCGCCGTGAGCTGGCTGACGCGGGCCGTCAGCGACGCCGGCGTGGTGAAATCCAGCGGCGTGCCGGTGACGCTGGCGATTTCGCCGGTCGGGATCAACGAGGCATCGGCCACGGTGTACTGATCGGACGCCAGCCACAATTGTTGCGCGGACAAATCGCCGCCGCCGGACAGATTGTAGTAGCCGTGATTGGTGAGATTCAGAATCGTGGCTTTGTCGGTGGTGGCCTCGTAGTCAATGCGCAGTTCGTTGTCATCGGTCACGGTATAGGTGATGTGGACGGTCAGGGTTCCGGGGAAGCCGCCCTCGCCGTCCTTGCTGACGTAGGTGAAGCGGACGGCGGCGGAGTGTTCCTGGACGGGAAGGGCCTCGGACTGCCAAACCTTGGAGGCGAAACCGGCCCTGCCGCCGTGAAGTGTGTTGGTTCCGTTGTTGGCCTCGAGTTTGTATTCCACGCCATCCAGAGTGAAATGGGCGCCGGCGATGCGGTTGGCCACGCGGCCAATGGCGGCGGCGGAGGTTCCGAACCTCAGAGCCTGTTCAAAGGTGCCGGCGCCGAGAACCACGTTGGTTATCGCGCCGTTCCGGTCGGGGACATCCACCTCGCTGATGATCGCGCCGTAGCTGATGACTTTGACCGCCATGCCGCGGGCATTGCGAAGGGTGAACTGTTTGACAGTCGCTCCGTCGGCGGTCTTGCCAAAATCGCGCTGCTCAAGGCGGGTCAAGGGTTGGGCGTGCGCGCAAGCGGGCACGGCGAGCAGGGCCAGAAGGATGCAAGTTGAATACATTTTTTGTGATTTCATGGGCGAATTGATAAGGGTTCGGCGGAATGGATGCAAGCATAAATTTAACCGGAGAAAATCCCAACGGTGCATTTTACCCTGCATTTTACCCAGTTTGGGGTATCCTGTTTTAACCCTAATCTTAAGCTTAATCTCTTCTTGCCATGGTGATTGAGATTAAGATTAAAATTAGGATTAAGATTAAGAACCGAAGAACGCCCATTGCGGGCAAAACCTTACCACGCGACGGCGACGGTGAGTTTCTTGCCGTATTTGTTGGTGTAGTGGAGGCATTTGTGGGCGGCCCCGTATTCGTGAACCAGACGGGTGATTTTCACGTCGAAACAGCAGTACCGGGCGATCTCCAGGAGCTTGCCTTCGCGGAACCATCGGATGGCCTGGATGCCGTCGCTGGTTTTTTCCACGCCCAGGGTACACTGCGCAATGGAGTCCAGGGAAAGGCGGTGCCGCAGGCTCTTCTCCAGTTCGGCCAGCATGTCCAGGGAGCGGATTTGGCCGGGATCGAACAGGGGGTTGTGGCCGGCCAGGACTTCATAATCGAAGCGGAGGGTGTTGAAGCCGACGACCAGATCGGCCCGGCGCAATTCCTCGATGAGGGCGTTGGCCTGGGATTCGCGGTAGATTTTATATTCCGAGCGGGCGGCGCTGTAGGTCACGCCCACGCTCATGCGCATGTCGCGGATGTTGTTCCAGCCGCCCACTTCGTCGGCGGACTTCTGCGTTTCCAAATCAAAATAGACGATGTTGTTGTTCATCAACCGGAACGATGGCCGGGTACATACCCGATTCAAAATCCATTGGCCAGCGCGAATCAAAAGAGCTACCCTTCAATCATGTTCAAGAAAGCGATCATGGTCTTTGTCCCGGTCGTGGTGATTATCGCGCTGTTTCTGCTGTTCGAAGCGTATTCCCCCACCGGCGGACTTTTCAGAAATCCGCCGACGTCCAGCCCCGTCCTTCTCTTGCGCCAGGTCCAGACACTTTCCCAATTGGTCACGGTCAAATACGTCCTCGAGAAGATCGTGGATGTCAAGGATGTCAAATGGTACGGCGACAACCGGGTGCTGCTGATCGCCCGCGGCATCGTCGAGGCCGGCATTGACCTCGACAAACTCAAGGCCGCCGACATCCAGGTCGCCGGGAAAAAAATCACCGTCACCCTGCCCCCGCCCACCATCACGGCTGCCTATCTGGACGATAAGAACACCCAGATCGCCGAACGGACCACCGGCGCTTTGCGCGCGTTCGACAAGAACCTGGAGCAAAGCGCGCGCGCGCAGGCTGTGGAGGAACTCCGCCAACTGGCAAGGGAGAGCGATATTTTAAAGGACGCGCAGGAGCGGGCGAAGGCGCAATTGACCGCCCTATTTCTGCAAATCGGCTTCACGGATGTTGAAATTATTGCGCGCTGATCCGCAAATCTCTCTTGGCAGCCCGCCCCGCTTTTGATTAGCTGTGGCGCGTTTCATGAAGTTCCATTTGCCGAACGTGGTGTTCCTGCTGGCCCTCGCGCGCTTTGCTTGTCAAGCACAAGAAGGGCCGCCCGACCTGGTCACCGGCACCACCCCCGCCTCTTCCTCGCGCACCGTGGGCGACACCAGCTACTTCACCAACGGCGTCATGGCCAGCAACCAGAGCTACGTCGTCACGGCCGCCGCCGCCGTCGTCAGCAACCTCACTGGCGAAATCCAGGCGGAGGGCGACGTCTTCATCCTGGATCAGGGCCGCCTCTGGCGCGGCACCAATGCCGTGTACAATTTCAAGACTGGCGAAGTTCGGTCCGGCGCGTTCAAAACCGTCGAGATGCCCTTCAACCTTTCCGGCGCCGCCATGGCCGGCAATCTGACAAACCAGATCTATGCCACCTCCGACACCGTCGTCACCACCGACGACTACGCGAAACCGATCTATAAAATCCACGCCCGCACCATCATCATTGTGCCCGGCCAATACTTCGAGGCGCACGACGCCGTTCTCTATTTGGGGTCCGTGCCCGTTTTCTACTGGCCTTACTACCACCGCAGTCTGGGAACCCATCAGGAGAATTTTTCGTTCGTGCCGGGTTACCGCAGCACCTACGGCGCGTTTCTGCTGGGCGCCTTCAACTGGTACGGCTACAGCAACTTCGACGGCACGATTCATCTGGACGAACGCAGCAAACGGGGCCTGGGGGCCGGACCCGATCTGCAGCTCCACCTGGGCGATTACGGCCAGGCCGCGTTCCGCTATTACTACATCCATGACCACGACTCGGGGGCCGACCTTCTGGCGGTTCCGCACCTGGGGCCGAGCCGCCAGCGCATGAGTTTTGAGTACACGAACGGCCCGTCCACAAATTTTTCGGCCAAAATCATCGCCAATTATCAGAGCGATCCCCTCATCATCCGCGACTTCTTCGAGAACGAATACACCGCCGATGTCGAACCGGCCTCCTACGCTGAAGTCAATCAACTCTGGCCCAACTTCACCCTGGACGCCATGGCCCAGCCGCGCCTGGTGAGCTTTTTTGAAACCGTCGAACGCCTGCCCGACATCAAATTCACCGGCTTGCCCCAGCCGCTGGGCGCCACCCCCATTTACTACAACAGCGAATCTTCCATCGGTTACTTCCGCCGCGAGTTTTCCGACACCAACGTCCCCGTGGCCGCCAACTACTCCGCCACCCGCGCCGACACCGTCCAGCAATTCACCCTGCCGGAGTCCTTCTTCGGCTGGCTCCACGTCACCCCGCGCGTGGGCGGGCGCTTGACCTACTACAGCGCCGTGGACGGCGTGACCACCCCGACCAACGCCCAAGTCCGCGCTGTCGCCAACACGGGCGTGGATTTCTCCTTCAAGGCATCGCGCCTTTACCGGGACATGGACAGCGCGTTGTTGGACCTGCATGAGTTGCGGCACATCGTGGAGCCGGACATCAACTACGCCTATGTTCCCGCCCCGTCGCGCGCCCCCTCGGAACTGCCGCAATTCGACAGCGAGCTGCCCGGCCTGCGCCTGCTGCCCATGGAATACCCGGATTACAATTCCATTGATTCGATTGACAAGCAGAACGTCCTCCGCCTCACCCTGCGCAACATCCTGCAGACCAAACGCCGGACGGGCATGGAAGAGCTGTTCAACTGGGCTGTCTATGCCGATTGGAACCTCACTCCCGGAACCAACCACACCGTCTCCGATCTCTACTCCGACCTGGCCTTCCGGCCCCGCACCTGGCTCACCCTGAGCTCCTCCGTGCGCTACGATTTGCCCGACCATCGCTGGCGCGACGCCATCAACAGCCTCAAGATCACTCCCAACAGCACTTGGAGCTTCGCCCTGTACTACCGTTACCTGATGAACAACGACCCTGAATTCCTGACCGCTCCCGGCCAGACATTGTCCGGCCACAACCTGGTTGGCGTCAGCGCCCGCTACCGGCTGAACGAGAACTGGGGCATCCACATCGCCGAGAGTTACGAAGCGCAGGACGGCTGCCTCCAGGAGCAGGATTACACCCTCTACCGCGACATGCGCAGTTGGACCGGGGCCTTGAACTTTCGCGTGACCCACGGCGTTGGCGCGCCCGCCGACTTCACCGTGCTGTTCACATTTTCCCTCAAGGCGTTCCCCCGGATGCCCCTCGGCTACGACACCGACCGCCCCCAAGACCTCTCCCACAACTACTCCGCCACCAGTTCCCCCTACTAGCGGAGTGTCCCTGAAATAGCTATACATAAAAGTGGCAGCGGCGTCTCGCCGCTGGTTGCCCGCTCAACCGCCAGCCACAGCGGCGGGACGCCGCTGCCACAATATAAAAGGTTATGTCTAGTCA
>Ga0181530_10000430_pt1 | contig 53472 bp, 58 predicted proteins | sample PEATcosm2014_Bin_42_FD_119769 | JGI IMG/M metagenome (GOLD analysis project Ga0181530, IMG submission 119769) | Peatland microbial communities from MTU Mesocosm Facility, Houghton, MI, USA - PEATcosm2014_Bin10_60_metaG | ecosystem: Environmental > Terrestrial > Soil > Wetlands > Peat | place...
CGATACGCGGTTGTCGCCCGCCAGCCGCGACGCGCGGCGCGGCCTCAGGCTCGACGAGGCTCACGAACCACCTGCTGCAACGAAAGCACGATTCCGCCCGGATCGGCGCGGCTCGGATGACGTAACACGGTCATTGTCCAGGCTTTGCCGGCGGCGGTCAATTCCTCCTCAGCGCGGGTGCCCTTGAGAAACAGGCAGGTCGTTTGTGGTCCAATAAACCGTTCTGCCAAAGGCAGAAGTCTATCCAGCGGCGCACAGCCGCGGGCGGTCACGACATCCGCCGCATGCGGCGTGACCGACTCGATTCGACAGGGCCGAAGCAGGATTTCGGCGCCCGCGACTCGCGCCGCCTCACGCAAGAAGGCCGATTTGCGACTGTCGGCTTCGATCAGCTCGACCGCGGGCACACCGAGGATCGCCAATACCAGCCCGGGAAAACCGGCGCCGCTGCCGAGATCGACGAGGTTCCCCGTGCCTTTCGGGATCAGCGGCAGCAGCTGCGCCGAGTCGAGAAAATGCCGGCGCCAGATGTCATCGAGCGTGCTGCGGCCGATCAGGTTGATCCGGCCGGACCATTCGAGCAGCAGCGCGGCGTACGCTTCGAGTCGCGCCACTGTTTCACGTGAAACCGCCGTCAGCGCGGCAAAATCTTGCGCGGTGAGCGGCCGGGCCTGTTGTCCGTTCACGCCGCTTCCGGGCGCCGCTTGACATATTGCAGCAGGGCTACCAGCGCGGCTGGGGTCACCCCGGAGATGCGCGACGCGGCGCCGAGCGTCGCGGGTCGCGCCGACGCCAGCTTGCCGCGCACCTCGGCCGATAGCCCGCCGATGGCGCCGTAATCGAGCGCTTCGGGCAGCAACAGCGCTTCGTCGCGGCGAAACGCGACGATGTCGCGCGCTTGTCGCTCCAAATAGCCCGCATATCCGGCGTCGATCTCGATCTGCTCGGCAATTTCAGCCGGGATTGTCGCCAGCTCCGGCCAAATGGACGAGAGCTTGTTAATGCCGATATCTCGATGACCCAGCAGATCAGCCGCGGAGCGCGTGATCCCGTCGGCATTGACGTTTATGCCGTATCGGGACAGGGCTGACGGGCTGAGACGCAGCGAGGCGGCCAGGCTCCGCCCCCTCTCCAAGGCTGCCATTTTTGCGGCAAAGGCCGCGACGCGCCTGGCCCCCACCGCACCAACTCGCACGCCGATCGGCGTCAGCCGCTGATCCGCGTTGTCGGCACGCAGGCTCAGCCGATATTCCGCCCGCGATGTGAACATGCGGTAGGGCTCGCTGGTGCCCCGGGTTACCAGATCGTCGATCAGCACGCCGATATAAGCGTCGGCGCGGTCGAGCATGAGCGGCGCCGCCCCCGACACCGCCAAGGCCGCGTTGATCCCGGCGACAATCCCCTGCGCCGCGGCCTCCTCGTAGCCGGTTGTGCCGTTGATTTGGCCGGCGAGGTAGAGGCCAGGCAGGCGGCGCGTCTCCAAAGTCGGGTGAAGCTCACGCGGGTCGACGTAGTCGTATTCGATCGCGTAGCCCGGCCGCCGCATCACCGCGCGCTCGAGACCGGGGATCGTCGCGATGAACTGTGCCTGGACATCGCGCGGCAGCGAGGTCGACACTCCATTCGGGTAGATCGTATCGTCGTCGAGTCCTTCCGGCTCGAGGAAAATCTGGTGTCGCTCGCGCGCCGCGAACCGCACGATTTTATCCTCGATCGACGGGCAATAGCGCGGGCCCACTCCGGTAATGTCGCCGCCATAGAGCGGCGACCGGTCGAGATTGGCGCGAATCACCGCGTGGGTCGCCGGAATCGTCTCGGTGATGTGGCAGGCGATCTGCGGGGTCGTGATCCGCCCGGTCAGGAACGAGAACGGCAGCGGCGGGTCGTCGCCGTGTTGGATTTCAAGCCCGGCCCAATCGATCGTCTTGCCGTCGAGCCTCGGCGGCGTCCCGGTCTTCAGGCGGCCCAGGGCAAACCCGGCGCGGCGTAACGTTCCCGATAGGCCGAGCGACGGCGCCTCGCCGACCCGGCCCGCCGGGATCTTTTCGGCGCCGATATGGATGAGCCCGCCGAGAAACGTGCCGGTCGTCAGCACGACGCGACCGGCGGCTATCTCACGCCCATCGCCGAGCGTCAGCCCGGCCACGCGGCCATGGTCATCAAGCACCAAATCCTCGACCGCGCCCTCGACAATCTCTAGGCCTTCCGTTTCGGCGAGGATTTCCGTCATCGCCCGGCGGTAAAGCTTGCGGTCGGCTTGCGCGCGCGGACCGCGAACCGCCGGCCCCTTGCTGCGGTTGAGCAAGCGGAACTGAATCCCGGCCCGATCGATCGCGCGACCCATCACCCCGTCGAGCGCATCGATCTCGCGCACCAGATGGCCCTTGGCGAGACCGCCGATCGCCGGATTGCACGACATCTCGCCGATCGTGTCGCGGCGATGGGTGACGAGCGCGGTGCGCGCGCCAAGCCGGGCCGCGGCCGCGGCCGCTTCGCAGCCGGCATGGCCGCCGCCCACCACCACCACGTCGTATTTCGCCCGAACTCCGCTCATCGCGCGGAACATAGGGAGCGCCCGGAATTGTGTCGAGGTTTCACGTGAAACATCACTTGCCGATGCAAAAATCGGCAAAGATCACATCGAGCAGGTCCTCGACATCAGCGTGGCCGGTAATGCGGCCGAGGCTGCGCCAGGCGAGGCGCAAATCCTCGGCGCGGAGTTCCGGCAACCCGGCGGCCAGCGAGCGATGCAGCGCATCGCGCGCGGCTTCGAGCGCCGCGCGGTGTCGGGTGCGGGTCAATAGGGGCGCCGCTATGTCGTATTCGGCGCCGACACGCGCGCCCAGCGCCGCGGTCAACGCGCCGATGCCCTCTCCTGTCAGCGCCGAAACACCGATTGCGCCGGCCGGCAATTCAGCTTCCGACAGAAGATCGATCTTGTTGGCGACCAGCAGCGTGTCGGGGCCGGGCCACGCCGCCGCGCCTGCCGCATCCCGCGGTTGGCCGGCATCGAAGACGAAGAGGCGCAATTCCGCCGCCTCGGCGCGGGCCAGCGCGCGGCGCAGGCCTTCCTGCTCGATCGCGTCGACGCTGTCGCGCAGGCCGGCGGTGTCGGCGAGCACAATTGGATAGCCAGCGAGGTCGATCGCCACCTCGATCACATCGCGCGTCGTCCCGGCGATCGGCGACGTGATAGCGGCTTCTCGCCGCGCCAACTGATTTAACAGGCTCGATTTACCGGCGTTGGGCGGGCCGATAATTGCGACCGCGATGCCATCCCGCAGCCGCTCGCCGCGGCGGTTGTCGGCGAGATGGTTCTCGATCTCCGCGGCAAGTGCTGCGCTCTCGCCAGCCACTTCGCCCTCGATTTCCGGCGGCAAATCCTCGTCGGGAAAGTCGATGGTCGCTTCGAGATGAGCGAGAAGACGCAACAGCCGCGTGCTCCATCCACGGTAAAGATCGCCGAGATGACCGTCGAGTTGGAGCAGCGCCTGGCGCCGCTGCGCCTCGGTCTCGGCGGCGGTGAGGTCGGCGATCGCTTCGGCCTGGGTCAGGTCTAGCTTGCCGTTCAGGAAAGCGCGGCGGGTGAATTCGCCCGGTTCGGCGAGGCGCAGCCCCATCCGGCCGAGCACCGCGATCAGCGCGGCAAGGACGGCGCGGCTGCCATGTAGCTGAAATTCTGCGACATCCTCACCGGTGACGCTGTCGGGTCCGGGAAACCACAGCGCGATCCCGTCGTCGATATCGTCGCCGGTCCGGCGATCGCGCAATCGCGCATGGCGCGCGCGGCGCGGGATCGGCAAGCCGCCGGTCAGCGCCGTCAGCGCCTCGCCGGCACGCGGCCCGCTAAGGCGGACGATGGCTATCGCCGCCTTTCCCGGCGCCGTGGCCGGGGCGAAGATCGTGTCGGAGGCGGAAGTCGACGCCGGACGCGGGCTCAGTGCTTCGGCGGCAATTGGTCCGGTTGCAGCATGAGCCGCTCGACCCGGCCGCCGTTCTTCAGGTGGGTCTCCAGGATCTCGTCGATGTCCGACTGAGACTCGAAGTGGTACCAGGTGCCCTCGGGGTAGATCACCAGATTCGGCCCGAACTCGCAGCGGTCGAGACACCCGGCGGCGTTGAAGCGGACGTTTTGGATGCCGAGCTGGCGCGCCTTCTCACGCGCGTAGCCACGCAACTTATTGAACCCGCCAGCGGCTTCCGCACGCGCCATGCAGCAACCGCGCGGATGGCCCTCCGGCCGCACGTTGTTACACATGAAAATGTGGCGGTCGTAGAAGAGCCGCGGATCGTCTGCCATTGAAGTCTCCGGATTGCCAGGAAGCGGAAATCGGCGGAGTGGCTGACGCAACCCGCCAAACTGCGTTTAAGATACGAGCGAAACCTTACCCCGTCGAGGCACAGTCGGGCAACGCTGCCGCGCAAAGGAGCCGCCAATGGACCGCAACCGTCTCGGCGAGGAAACCAGCCCCTATTTGCTGCAGCACAAGGATAACCCGGTGCACTGGCAGGCGTGGGGCGAGACCGCGCTCGCCGCCGCCAAGGCCGAGGACAGGCCGATCCTGCTGTCGATCGGCTACGCGGCGTGCCATTGGTGCCATGTGATGGCGCACGAAAGCTTCGAAAACCCCGGCATCGCCGCCCTGATGAATGAGCTGTATATCAATATCAAAGTGGACCGCGAGGAACGGCCTGACCTCGATTCAATATATCAGCACGCATTGGCCTTGCTGGGCGAGCAAGGCGGCTGGCCGCTGACGATGTTCCTCTCCCCCGGGGGCGAGCCGTTTTGGGGCGGCACCTATTTTCCGCCCGAGCCGCGCTGGGGACGGCCGGGCTTTGCCCAGGTGCTGCAAGGGGTCGCGGCGACTTATCGCAGCGAACCGGGCAAGGTGACGAAGAACCTCACGATCCTGCGCGGCGCGCTCGTAAAGCTCGGCCAGCCGGAGGCAGGCGAGGCGATCGACCCAGGACTGTACGACCGCATCGCCGAGCGTCTATTGCGCGAGGTCGATCCGCTCAACGGCGGCATCGGCACCGCCCCCAAATTCCCGCAATGCGGTATTTTCGAGCTGTTGTGGCGCGGCTGGAAGCGGACGCGGCAGGCGCCCTATCGCGACGCCGTGCTGCGGACGCTGACGACGATCAGCCAGGGCGGCATTTACGACCATCTTGGCGGCGGCTTTGCGCGCTATTCGGTCGATGCGCGTTGGCTCGCACCGCATTTCGAGAAGATGCTCTACGACAATGCCGAGCTGGTCGACCTCTTGACTCTGGTTTGGCAAGAGGTGCGCGATCCCCTCTACGCCCAGCGCGTCGCCGAGACGATCGGCTGGCTCGAACGCGAAATGCTGACCTCCGAGGGCGGTTTCGCCTCAAGCCTTGACGCCGACAGCGAGCACGAGGAGGGGAAATTTTCCGTCTGGTCGGAGCCTGAGGTCGATGCAGTGCTCGGCGCGGACGCGGCAGTATTCAAGCAGTTCTATGACGTGACGCCGGAGGGCAATTGGGAAGGCCACACGATTCTCAATCGGCTGCATCGCCCCGCGCTGGCCGATCCCGAGACCGAGGCGCTGCTCGCGCGCTGCCGCGATAAGCTCTTTGCCGTGCGGGCTCCGCGGGTGCGGCCCGGGCTCGACGACAAGGTGCTGGCCGATTGGAACGGGCTGATGATCGCCGCGCTCGCCCAGGCGGGCCTGGTGTTCGAGCGGCCCGATTGGATCGCCTTGGCGCAGCGCGCGTTCGCTTTTGTCCGCAAGCACATGACCGGGCCCGATGGGCGGCTCCTTCATAGTTGGCGAACTGGCAGCGCCCGGCATCCGGCCAGCATCGACGATTACGCCAATCTGTGTCGCGCCGCGCTGGTGCTCCACGAGGCGACGCTTGATCGCGACTATCTGGCTCACGCGCGTGCCTGGATCGCCGCGCTGGACCGGCATTACTGGGACAATGCGGGCGGCGCTTATTTCTTCGCCGCCGAAGACACCACCGGCCTGATCGCCCGGGCGAAGACCGCCGCTGACGCCGCGGTGCCGGCAGGCAATGGCACGCTGGTCGGGGTGCTGACCCGACTTGCGATTCTCACCGGCGAGACCGCCTACCGCGAGCGGGCGGAGGCGGTGATCCGCACGTTTGCGGGCGAGGTAAGACGCAATTTCTTCCCGCTCGCGACCCTGATCAACAACGCGGAGCTGGCGCAAAAGCCGGTGCAGATCGTGCTGATCGGCGAGCCACATGACCCCGCGCTCGAAGCCTTGCGCCGCGCGGTCTGCGCGGTCTCGCTGCCCAATCGCGTCGTTCTTGCGCTCGCCCCCGGCGAGGCGTTGCCGGCCGACCACCCGGCGGCGGGAAAGGGTTTGGTTGACTGTAAACCCGCTGCCTATGTGTGCGACGGCCCGGTTTGTTCGTTGCCGATCGTAGTGTCGCAGGAATTGGTCGACGCGTTGGGTAAACTCCGCTAGCGTTCTTTTAATGTTCTCGGCGGAGGTAGCCTTGGAAACACTATCGATATCAAGCCCGATTGGAAATCTTGCGCTCGATGAGGATGCCGACGCAATTGTCGCGATCCGCTGGGTCGACGAACAGAGCGGCAATGGCAGCCCGTTGCTGGCCGAGGCCGCACGTCAGCTCGACGCCTATTTCGCCGGCAAGCTCTCGCATTTCGACCTCCCGCTGCGCCCCGCGGGATCGGATTTCGAGCAGCGCGTCTGGTCGGCGATGCAGAAGATCCCCTACGGCAAGACCCGCTCCTATGGCGAGCTCGCCAGCGCGATTGGCTCGGCCCCGCGCGCGGTCGGCGGCGCTTGCGGCAAAAACCCGATCCCGATCGTCATTCCCTGCCACCGCGTGTTGAGCAAGGCCGGGCTCGGCGGCTATAGCGGATCGGGCGGGCTCAAGACCAAAGAAACCCTGCTCGCGCTCGAAGGCGCGCTCGGCTAAAACCCCTCCATCCGTTTCGGGAGGGAGTCATGGTACAGGCGATCCGTTTCGAGAAGACCGGCGGCCCCGAGGTCCTGATCTGGCAGCAGATCAGCGTCGACAAGCCCGGACCTGGCCAGGCGCGCGTGAAGCACAAGGCGGTCGGGCTCAACTTCATCGACACCTATCAGCGCAGCGGGCTTTACGCCGTGCCGCTGCCGAGCGGGCTCGGCGGCGAGGGTTGCGGGATCGTCGAGGAGGTGGGGCCTGGGGTTACCGGGTTGAAGCTGGGCGACCGCGTCGCCTATGCCGGCGGCCCGCTCGGCGCCTATAGCGAAGAGCGGATCATGCCGGCCGACCGGCTGGTGCCCGTGCCGGACGGCATCAGCGACCAGGAAGCCGCGGCGATGATGCTCAAGGGCATGACCGCCTGGTATCTCATTCGCCGCACCCATGTCGTAAAACCGGGCGAGACGATCCTGATCCACGCCGCCGCTGGCGGGGTCGGGCTCATCGCCTGTCAGTGGGCGAAGCATCTGGGGGCGACCGTGATCGGCACGGTGGGCAGCGAGGACAAGGCGGCGCTCGTCAAGAAGCATGGCTGCGACTACCCCATCCTCTACCGCATCGAGGATTTCGTCGCCCGTGTCACTGAGATCACCGGCGGCAAGAAGCTGCCTGTGGTCTACGATTCGGTCGGCAAGGACACGTTCTACAAGTCGCTCGATTGCCTGGCGCCGCTCGGGCTGATGGCGCTGTTCGGTCAGTCGTCGGGCGCGGTGCCGCCGGTAGATCTCGGCATCCTCGCCGGCAAAGGGTCGCTGTTCGTGACCCGGCCGACCCTCGGCAACTACACCGCGACGCGCGAGGATCTGCTGACCGCGGCCAATGACCTCTTCTCGGTCGTCAAGAGCGGCGCGGTCAAGATCATGGTCAACCAGACCTACGCGCTGCGCGACGCGGCGCAGGCGCATCGCGACCTCGAAGGCCGCAAGACGACCGGGCAGACAGTGTTTACAGTTTAGGGTTTCGCGCACTCATACCGTCATCGCTGGGCATGTCCCGGAGATCCACGCGGATGGCCGGGACAAGCCCGGCCATGACGGTCTTATGAGCGGATACGGTAACTTCGATCGTTAGGTATTCATCGCGTCGAAGAACTCGGCGTTGTTCTTCGAGTCCTTGAGCTTGTTGATCAGGAACTCGAGCCCATCGACGGTGCCCATCGGCATCAGCACGCGGCGCAGCACCCACATCTTGGAGAGGACGCCGCGGTCGACCAGCAGCTCCTCCTTGCGTGTGCCGGATTTGGTGATGTCGATCGACGGGAAGGTGCGCTTGTCGGCGACCTTGCGGTCGAGCACGATTTCCGAATTGCCGGTGCCTTTGAACTCTTCGAAGATCACCTCGTCCATGCGCGAGCCGGTATCGATCAGCGCGGTTGAGATGATCGTCAGCGAGCCGCCTTCCTCGATATTGCGCGCCGCGCCGAAGAAGCGCTTCGGCCGCTGCAGCGCATTGGCATCGACGCCGCCGGTCAGCACCTTGCCCGATGACGGCACCACGGTGTTGTAGGCGCGCGCCAGGCGGGTAATCGAATCGAGGAGGATCACGACGTCGCGCTTGTGCTCGACGAGGCGCTTCGCCTTCTCGATCACCATCTCGGCGACCTGCACGTGGCGCACCGCCGGTTCGTCGAACGTAGAACTGATCACCTCGCCGCGCACCGACCGGGCCATGTCGGTGACCTCCTCGGGCCGCTCGTCGATCAACAGGACGATCAGGTAGACCTCGGGGTGATTGACCGCGATCGCCTGGGCGATGTTTTGCAGCATCACGGTTTTGCCGGCGCGCGGCGGCGACACGATGATCGCGCGCTGGCCCTTGCCGAGCGGCGTGATCAGGTCGATGACTCGCGTCGTCAGATCCTTGCGGGTCGGATCGTCGAGTTCGAGCTGGAGTTTTTCTTCGGGATAGAGCGGGGTCAGATTGTCGAAATTAATGCGATGGCGCAGCCGGTCGGGCTCCTCGAAATTGATGCGGTCGACCTTGACCATCGCGAAATAGCGCTCGCCATCGCGCGGCGAGCGGATCTGGCCTTCGACCGTATCGCCGGTGCGCAAGCCAAAGCGGCGCACCTGGTTCGGGCTGACATAAATGTCGTCCGGGCCCGCCAGATAGTTGGCCTCGGGCGAGCGCAGGAAGCCAAAACCGTCGACCAGCACCTCCAGGGCGCCGTCACCCGAGATCGGCACGTCGTTTTCGGCCAGTTGCTTGAGGATTGCGAACATCAGTTCCTGCTTGCGCAGGGACGAGGCGTTCTCGATTTCGAGCTCTTCGGCAAAGGCCAGGAGCTCAGCGGGCGTTTTCCGCTTCAATTCGGCGAGGTTCATGTGGCTTTCGTTGTGATGTGGACAGGGCTTACCCGTCGGATGGTGCCCGGCCCCGGTAAGGATCCGGCGGGCGGGAAGAGATGAAGGAGTATGGTGGAAAAGTGTGAAGAAAAGCCGATGGCCGGCTCGTCAATCCCTTACCCAAAGGAGATATGCAAGTCAAACACCTTTGCAAGGGCATCGTGCCGCTATTGCCGAGGTTTTTTCCTTAGAACGGCTTGATCACGACAAGCACAACGATTGCGATCATCACGACGGCCGGCACTTCATTGATGGCGCGAAAGAACCTTGCGCTGTGCGGAATTTTCCCGCCCGCAAAATCCCGTCGCCAGATCGCCAGCAGATGATGGAACACGGCCAGGCCGCCAACCAGCGCGAGTTTAGCCCATATCCAGCCCCGGTGCCAGTCGACGATGCCCGGGAGTACCGCGAGCAACAAACCGAACGCTATCACCATCGCCAGCGCCGGGTTCATGATCCCGCGCAGCAAGCGCCGCTCCATGACGCAAAAAATTTGTGCCTGATCGGAGCCGATCGGGGCCTCGGCATGATAGACAAAGAGCCGCGGCAGATAGAGCAGCCCCGCCATCCAGGCAATGACGCTGACGATGTGCACCACCTTCAACCAAGGATAGGCGCCACCGAGCCAGTCGCTCATGCGGCTTCCTTCACCAACGCCGCCAACGCACCGATAAAGCGGAAATCGACGCCGACCGCCGGTACGCGGTAGTATCCTGGGACACCGCAAGCCTCGGCGAGGCGCCGATAATCGCGGTCGAGCTCGACGAGCGTTTCCGAATGCTCCGAGACGAACGAGATCGGCGCGATGACCACGGCGGCCCCGTCTTTTCCGGCGCGCCGGATTTCTTCGTCGACCGCCGGGCCCAGCCATTTCAGCGGTCCGACCCGGCTCTGGTAGCCCACAATCCAATCGAGCCCGGGCCGCGCCAAAGCTGCGACAACCGCGTTGGCGGTCTGCGCAACTTGATCGGGATAAGGGTCACCGGCGCGAACGATTTTCAGCGGCAGTCCATGTGCGCTCAGGATTAGCCGGACCTTCTCGACGTCTCTGGCAGCCTCGTCGAGCACCGGACCAATTGCCGAGGCCAGCGCGGCAATAAAACCCGGCCCGGCCGGGTAGCACTCGATCGACCGCATTGGACAGTCGAGGTCTTGCCGCGCTGCCTCGCGCCGCCAGGCCGCCAGTGACGAGCCGGTCGTTGTTGTCGAGAATTGTGGATAGAGCGGCACGCAGACAATCTCGTCGGGCGCCCATTTCTTGACCGCCGTGACCGCTTCTTCGGTCAGCGGATGCCAGTGGCGCATCGCGACAAAGCAGCGGCTGCCATCGTCGAGCATCGCTTCGAGCGCACGGGCCTGCGCTTCGGTATTCTCCAGCAATGGCGACCCGCCGCCAAGATGATCGTAGATATCAAGCGCTGTTTTCGCCCGCCGGCCAGCGATCAGCCACGCCAGCGGCAAACGCAGCACGCCGGGCAGGGTGATGATCGCCGGATCGGCGAACAGGTTGAATAGAAATGGCCGCACCGCTTCAGGCTGGTCTGGTGCGCCAAGGTTCATCAAGACGATCGCACGGCGCGGCATCTCAGCGTGCGCGCGGCGCGGACAGCAGCCCGGCGAGTTCGGCGACGTGCTCAGGCGGCGTGTCCGGCAGCACGCCGTGCCCGAGATTGAAGACATAGGGCCCGGCCGCGAGTTCATCGCGTAGTTTGGTCACCGCCTGTCGCATTGCATCGCCACCCACGCGCAACAGCACCGGGTCGAGATTGCCTTGCACCGGCACACGCGTCTGCAAGCACGCCCGCGCGAAACCGAGCGGCACAGTCGTATCAACCGAAATCGCATCGATCCCGGTTTCCGCCACATACCGCTCGTAAAGCAGACCGGCGCCGCGGGGAAACCCGATCACCGGAATTTGCGGATAGCGGGCTTTCAGCGCCGTGACGAGCCGTTTGGTCGGCGCCAAGACCCAGCGTTCAAATCCATCGGGCGACAATATCCCGGCCCAACTGTCAAAAAGCTGGACCACCTCGACCCCACCCTCGATCTGCAATGTCAGGAACTCGAACGTCGCGTCGCCGATCAGCTCGATCAGCGCCCCAAACCCTTGAGGATCGCGATACGAAAAGGATTTGACCTGGTGAAAATCGCGGCTGGTGCCGCCCTCGACCATATAGGTCGCCACCGTCCACGGCGCGCCGGCAAACCCAATCAGCGCGGTCGCGTCGGGCAACTTCCCGCGCACCCTGGAAGCCGCCTCGCCGACCGGTGCGAGTTTGGCCGCGATCTCCGTGCTCTGCAATCGCGGCAAATCCACGCCCCCCGACACCGGGTCAAGCGCCGGACCGCTATCCTCATACGACAAGCGCTGGCCCAGGGCGCGGGGCACCAGCAGAATGTCGGAAAACAGGATCGCTGCATCCATGCCGAAGCGGCGGATCGGTTGCAAGGTCACCTCGGCAGCCAGTTCTGGGGTCAGGCAAAGGGTCACGAAATCGCCGGCCTTTTCCCTGAGAGCGCGGTACTCGGGTAGATAGCGCCCAGCCTGGCGCATCAGCCACCATGGTGGCCGGTCGAGCGTCTCACCGGCGAGAGCCCGCAACAGCGGCTTTGTCGATCGCCCCACAGTTTTCCCCGCCATCCGGTCGCACTCCTTCTTCCTCTTTCATAAAGGAGTCTTTTATGAGGATGGTAGTGGGTGCGATGAAAAACGGGGATTAAGCGATAGCCGGATTTTGTCCCCATTTTGGATTAACAGGCGGTTTCGCGCGCCATGCGGTGGGTAAATGTCGGATCAAGTTGGCCAAAGCGCGGATATTGATGCCGCCGAATATCGAGGATAAGCGGGAAAACCGAGTCTCATGTTTTGGTATACGCGGGATTCCAGGGCTGGGCATCTTCTCTTCCCCAGCCGAGAACCGGCAGGATAGATTGGGCGCCAGCGGGGATCGTTATGAGGTTTTGCCAGCGGCGGTGGGAGTCATGACTGTTCCCGTCAATCCGTTCACAGGGCAAGCGGGATAAAGGCAGTGCTGACGCGGTTTCACCTACACCTGGTATCGGATTCGACCGGCGACACGGTGCATTCGGTCGCTCGGGCGTGCCTCGTCCAATTCGATGAGGCCGAGGCGATCGAACACGTCTGGAGCATGGTGCGGACGATGAGCCAGCTCGACCGGGTGATTGCCGGGGTCGAAGCCAATCCCGGTATCGTTCTCTATACGCTGGTCAACGACGCGCTGCGCCAGTGTTTGCAGGACGGCTGTCGCCGACTCGGCGTGACGACGATCCCGATTCTCGATCCGGTGCTGGGATCGATGGCGGCGTTTCTCGGGCGCGAGAGCCGCGGTCTGCCGGGCAAGCAGCATCTGCTTGACAACGAATACTTCGCGCGCATCGACGCGATGACCTTTGCGATCAACCACGATGACGGCCAATCGAGCTGGGGCATCGACGATGCCGATGTGTGCCTCGTCGGGGTATCGCGCACATCGAAGACGCCGACCAGCCTCTATCTCGCCAATCGCGGCGTCAAGGCGGCGAACGTGCCGTTTGTGCCCGGCGTGCCGCTGCCGCCCGAATTGCTGGCCGCGCAAAAGCCGCTGATTGTCGGCTTGACCAATGATCCCGAGCGGTTGATCCATTTGCGCCGCAACCGTCTGTCGATGCTCGATCATAACGGCGAGACCGACTATACCGACATCGAGGCGGTGCGCGCCGAGGTGCGCGAGGCTCGCCGGGTCTTCGCCGAGCGCCACTGGCCGGTGATCGATGTGACGCGGCGCTCTATCGAGGAGACGGCGGCGGCGATCTACAAGCTGCTCGCTCGCCGGCATGGCCTCGACGCCTAATCAATCTGACGCACGACTGATCCTGGCGTCGGCAAGCATAGCGCGGTTGGCGATGCTGCGTGCGGCCGGCGTCAAACTCGCCGCGATCCCGGCGGCGATCGACGAATCGGTAATCAAAACGCAATTCCGTGCTGCCGGCGGCGATGCGCTCGCCTGCGCGATGGCGCTCGCCGAAGCCAAAGCGCGCAAGATCGCGGCGCAACACCCCGGGGCGGTCGTCATTGGCGCTGACCAGGTTCTCGTCGTTGACGAAGAATGGCTCGACAAACCCGCCGATCTCGCCGCCGCCGCCGCCCAATTGCGCAGCTTGCGCGGTCGCACGCACACGCTGGCGACGGCCGTCTGCGCGGTTCAGGGAGCCGCTCTGCTGTGGCAGGCGACGGCGTCGCCGAAATTGACCATGCGGTGCTTTGGTGAAGCCTTTCTTGCCTTGTATATTGCGGCGGAGGGGGAGGCCGTGCTCGGCTCGGTCGGCGCATACCGGATCGAGGGGCAAGGGGTGCAGCTGTTCGAGCGGATCGAGGGCGATCATTTTTCGATCCTCGGGCTGCCGCTGCTGGAGCTGCTCGGCTTTCTGCGCGGGCGCGGCCTGTTGGCGGAGTGAGAAAGAGGCATGCCGATCACCGGAGCGGCGCGCATAGCGGGCATCATGGGATGGCCGGTTGCGCACTCGCGCTCGCCCGCGCTTCACGGGTTCTGGCTGGCCGAGCACGGCATTGATGGCGCCTATGTGCCGCTTGCCGTCGCACCCGACCGGCTCGAGCAAGCGCTTCGCGCTCTGCCGGCATTGGGCTTTCGCGGCTGCAACCTGACGATCCCGCACAAGCAGGCGGCGCTTGCCGTGATGGACCGGGTCGATCCTTTCGCCCTCCGCATCGGTGCGATGAACACGGTCGTCGTTGCCGCTGACGGCAGCCTCGAAGGCAGCAATACCGATGTTTTCGGGTTTCGCGAGAACCTGCGCGAACAAGCGCCGGATTGGGGCGCCAGATCGGGACCGGCCGTTGTGCTCGGCGGTGGCGGAAGCGCCCGGTCGGTCGTCGCGGCGCTAATCGCTGCCGGCGTTCCGGAAATCCGCCTCGTCAACCGCACCGCCGCGCGCGCGGCGGTCCTGGCGCGTGATCTGGCGCAACCAGAAACCCGCATGGCGATCCGCCCCTGGAGTGACCGCGCCGCGGCGTTGCGCGATGCTGGCATCCTCGTCAACACGACTAGCCTCGGCATGGATAAGGAGCCGCCGCTCGACATCGACCTCGCCGCCCTGCCGCCTTCGGCGGTGGTCGTCGATATCGTCTATGTGCCGCTTGAGACCGGCTTGCTCGCGGCGGCGCGCCGGGGCGGCCATCGCGTCGTTGACGGGCTCGGCATGTTGCTGCACCAGGGCCGCCCCGGCTTCGAAGCTTGGTTTGGCGTCGCGCCGCGAGTCACCAAAGCGCTGCGTGCCGCAATGCTCGCGACGTTCGAATGATCGTCCTCGGCCTCACCGGCTCGATCGGCATGGGGAAAAGTACGGCTGCGGCGGTGCTGCGTCGCTTGGGCGTGCCGCTTTACGACGCGGATGCCGAGATCCACAAGATGCTGGGGCGCGGCGGAGCGGCGGTAGCAGCCGCGGAGGCTGCCTTTCCCGGGGTCCGGAGCGAAACTGGCGCGATCGACCGCGGTCTTCTCGGTCAGCGCGTATTCGGTAAACCCGAGGAGCTGCGCCGGTTGGAAAAAATTCTCCATCCGATGGTGCGCGCCGTCGAGCGGCGGTGGGTCGCGCGACAGCGGGCCCGCCGGGAAATGCTGGTCGTCCTTGACATCCCGCTGCTGTTCGAGACCGATCGGATCGACCGGGTCGATGGGGTCATCGTCGTGTCGGCGCCGGCGCGGCTGCAGCGCGAGCGGGTCTTGCGGCGGAAGGGAATGACCGTGGGGCGCCTCGCCGCGATCCTCAACTCGCAATTGCCCGATCGCGACAAGCGACGCCGCGCCGATTTCGTGATCAACACCGCGTTGAGTCGAGCGGTGGGTGCGCGGCAGATCGCGGGTATCGTCAGGCGCGTCAGGCGGGGGGAATGGCGGCGCAGCGCGCGGCTGCGGCGCTTGCGGGGGAGGACGGCATGCGCGAAATCGTGATCGACACCGAGACGACAGGGCTCGACCCGCACGCCGGGCATCGCATTGTAGAGATCGCGGCGCTCGAGCTGGTCCACCATGTCCCGACCGGGCGGAAATTTCATTGCTACGTGAACCCTGAGCGCGACATGCCGGCTGACGCCTACGCGGTGCATGGGCTGACCGCGGAATTTCTCGCCTTGCATCCGCTGTTCGCCGCGATGGCCGACGACTTCCTCGCCTTTATCGCCGATGACCCGCTCGTCATCCACAACGCCGAATTCGACCTGGCGTTTCTGAACGTCGAGTTGGCGCGGCTTGGCCGACCGAAATTGACCGCGCCATCGGTCGACACGCTGTCGCTGGCGCGGCGGCGGTTCCCGGGCGCGCCCGCCAGCCTCGACGCGCTGTGCCGGCGGTTTGCGATCGACCTGACGGCCCGCGACAAGCACGGCGCCGAGATCGATTGCGCCCTGCTGGCCGAGGTCTATATCGAGCTGCTCGGCGGGCGCCAGCCGGGGCTCGATTTCATTGCTGCACCGGCTGCCACGGCGGTGACCGAGGCGGTAATGGCCAGCCGGGCGGCTCGGCCGCCGCGTCCGCACGCAGCCTCCATCGAGGAGCTGGCAGCGCACGCGGCGCTGTTGCAAGCGATCGCCAATCCGCTGTGGATGGCGGCGGATTGAGCGCTGCCGCGTCAGGCCGAACCGCTTGCGGGAGCGCCGGGCGACTGGGGCTGATTGCGCCGCAACAATTCGGAAAAATCGATCGGATTGATCATCAGCGGCGGAAACCCGCCGTCGCGGGTTGCGTCGGCGATGATGTTGCGGGCAAACGGAAACATCAGCCGCGGCACTTCGACCAGCAGCACAGCCGGCAGCATCTCCGGCGCCAGGTTGCGCGCGGTTACCACCGCGCCATAGGCAAGCTCGACTAGGAACAGCGTCTCGCCCCCCATCTTGGCGCCGGCATGGACGCTCAACACCACCTCATAGGCATCGTTGCCGAGGTTCTGCGCCTTGACATCGACATTGATCTCGACAGCAGGCGGAGAGTTCGGCTGGGTCAGGCTTTGCGGCGCGCGCGGGTTCTCGAACGATAGGTCCTTGATGTACTGGGCGTTGACGACAAGCTGCTGACCGGTCGGCGGGACAGCCGCAGGTGTCGGAGTTTGATGGCCGTCGCCATTGGTGGTCTGTGCCATGATCGCTCCCCTGAGGCCGGTCGCAGTGTCGCTTACACGGATCGCCGCCGCGCTTCAACGATAGCTTCGCCGACGGGTTCCCGGCCCGCCGCGGCGGGCCGAGCTTGTAGGTGTGCCGGCGATCCCTTATCTAGTCCTGACGGGTTATGCGGCTTGGCGCCGCGCGCTCGGGAATACGGCAGAGGCGATGGGCGACTTACCGCATTATTTCGACATCATCCTGTTCGCGATGGTCGCGGCGTTTCTGGTGCTGCGCCTGCGCAGCGTGCTCGGCCGCCGCACCGGGAATGAGCGTCGGCGCGATTTTCTGCGCGGTCCGGCAACGGCGGCCGACAAGGTCGTAGCGCTGGGCCAACGCCCCGATCCGGCGACTGCTTCGATTCAGGCTACGCCGGCGGTCGGCACGGTGGCCGGCGGGCTCGCGCAGATCACCGCCGCTGACCCGGGGTTCGACACGCCGCACTTCCTCGACGGCGCGCGCGGCGCCTTCGAGATGATCGTCGGCGCCTTTGCCGCTGGCGACAAACAGCAGCTGCGTTCGCTGCTCAGCGACGAGGTCTACAATTCTTTTGCCGCGGCTATCGATGAGCGCCAGGCCGCCGGTGAAGCGCTCGAGACCCGCATCATAAAGCTGAAGGATATCGACGTCTCCGATGCCAAGACCGAAGGCAGCCGCGCCCGCATAACGGTCAAGCTGATTTCCGATCAGATTCATGTCCTGCGCGCGCATGACGGCAGCATCGTCGATGGTGATCCGGATAACGCGATCGAGAAGACGGATTTCTGGACCTTCGCGCGCGACACGCGCTCGTCCGATCCAAACTGGCAGCTGATCGCCACCGGTAGCGGCTGAGCGGCTTCCCGTCGCGATGCCCGGTTGGCGGGCCGCCGCGCCTGCGGCCCTGGGTGTCGTCATTTTCCTCACCGCCTGCCAGCAATCGAGCGCGCCGCCGAAGCTGACATTGCGAGCCGCCCAGTTCGCCGATCTCACCGGTTGGACGGCCGACAACGTTGCCGCCGCGATCCCGGTTTTTCTGAAATCGTGTCAGGTCTTTCTCGCGCGCGGCAATGAGACGCCGCTCGATCCCGAGGCAAAGAGCGGTGATTTCGGCACGGTCGGCGAGTGGCGCGACCTCTGCGGCGCGGCAGCGCGTCTTCCCGGCACCGACGCGGCGGCAACGGAATATTTCGAGACCAATTTTGTGCCGGTCCTCGCGGCCAATAGCGATGATCCCAGCGGGCTTTTCACCGGGTATTTCGAGATCATGCTGAACGGCTCGCGGCGGCGCGAGGGGCCATTCCAGACGCCGATCTATCGCCTGCCGCCGAACCCCGCGGCGTATTCCCGGGCCGAGATCGAGGATGGCGTACTTGCGGGGAAGGGGCTCGAACTGATCTGGGTCGACGATCCGATCGGCGCCTTTTTCCTGCAGGTTCAGGGTTCGGGCGTGGTGCGCCTGCAAGACGGCAAGGTAGTGCGGCTCGGCTATGACGGCGCCAACGGGCGCTCCTATGTGGCGATCGGCAAGGTGTTGGTCCAGCGCGGCGACATGCAACTCAGTCAGGTGACGATGGACTCGCTGCGCGCCTGGATCGCGTCCCACGGCGATGCCGGCGCGGCGCTGATGCGCGAAAACCCGTCTTATGTCTTCTTCAAGGAAATCGGCGGCGATGGTCCGGTGGGCAGCGAGAATGTCGTGCTGACCGCCCAGCGCAGCCTTGCGGTCGATCGCGCCTTCATCCCGTTGGGCCTGCCGATCTGGCTCGACGCGAAGGAGCGCTTCATCGCCGGCGCAACCCGCCGTCTTGTGGTCGCGCAGGATATCGGCGGTGCTATCAAGGGACCGGTTCGTGGCGATCTGTTTTGGGGCAGCGACGATGCCGCCGCCAGCGCCGCCGGAGCCATGAACGCGACGGGGCGCTATTATCTGCTGTTGCCGCGTGCCGTCGCGCCGCGCGCGGTCGCGGCTTCGGGCGCCAATTAGTCAGGAGGAGCGGATCATGGCCGAGCCGGCACGGGTGGCGCTGTTGGTAACCTGTCTCGTCGATCTGTTCCGGGCAAGCGTCGGGATGGCGGCGGTGAAGCTGCTCGAAGATGCCGGCTGCATCGTCGCGGTGCCGCGCGCCCAGACCTGCTGCGGCCAGCCCGCCTACAATTCCGGCGACAAGGAAGATGCCAAGGCGATTGCCCGCCAGGTGATCGCGGTTTTTGCCGGCTACGATTATGTCGTCGCGCCGTCGGGTTCCTGCGCCGGAATGGTCAAAATCCACTACCCGGAAATGTTTTCCGACGAGCCGGCGATGCGCGACAAGGCCGAGGAACTGGCGGCGCGGACCTATGAGCTCGTGTCATTCCTTGTCGATGTCCGCGGTATGAAGCGTGTGGCGGCCGCTTGTGCCCAGACGGTGACGTATCACGATTCCTGTTCGGGTCTGCGCGAGCTCGGGGTCAAGCCGCAGCCCCGGCAATTGCTCGCCTCGGTCGAGGGGTTGCGCCTCGCCGAATCGCCCGGCGCAGAGATCTGTTGCGGGTTTGGCGGAACGTTCGCGGTCAAGTACCCTGAAATCTCGGGCAAGATGGCGAGCGACAAGGTCGCCGATATCGTCGCGACAGGAGCTGATTGCGTGCTCGCCGGCGATCTCGGGTGCCTGCTGCAGATCGCCGGCAGGCTGTCGCGCGCCGGCAGCCCCGTCGCGGTCCGCCATGTCGTCGAGGTGCTCGCCGGAATGACCGAAACCCTGCCGCCGATCGGCGTCCCCCGGGGAGCAACCGGGGAGTAGCGATGGACCCAACGAGCCGCGCCTTTATCGAGAATGCTCATGCCGGGCTGGCGAACCCGGTGCTGCGCCGCGCGCTCGGCATCGCCGGCACCGGCTTTCCAGCCCGCCGCGCCGAGGCGATCGCGCGGCTGCCCGAGTTCGAGGCGCTGCGCGACGAAGGAAAGGCGATCAAGGACCACACGATCGCCCATCTCGATTTCTACCTCGAGCTGTACGAGAAGAACGTCGCGGCGGCGGGGGGCACCGTGCATTGGGCGCGCGACGCGGCCGAAGCGCGCGCTGCGGTGCTGGAAATCTGCCGCTCGGTCGGCGCGAAGATCGTCACCAAGGGCAAGTCGATGGTCGCCGAGGAGATCGCGCTCAACGAGCATCTCGAGGCCAATGGCATCACCCCGGTCGAGACCGATCTCGGCGAATACATCATCCAGCTGCGCCACGAACCGCCCAGCCACATCATCGCCCCGGCGATCCACCTGATGAAGGAGCAGGTGACCGAGACGTTCCGCGCCTCGCATACCGAGCTCGATCCGGCGCGCTCGATCACCGAGGCGCCGCAGCTCTGCGCCGAGGCGCGCGCGATGCTGCGGCCGCAATTCCTCGCCGCCGATGTCGGCATCACCGGAGCCAATTTCCTCATCGCCGAGACCGGCTCCAGCATCATCGTCACCAACGAGGGCAATGGCGATCTGACCCAGACCTTGCCCAAGGTGCATATCGTCGTCGCCAGCCTTGAAAAGATCGTCCCGACGCTGGAGGACGCCGCGACCTTGCTGCGCCTGCTGGCGCGCTCGGCGACGGGGCAGGAATTCTCGTCCTACACGACAATGTCAACCGGCCCACGCCGCCCGGGCGACCTTGACGGGCCCGAGCAGTATCATGTCGTGCTCGTCGATAACGGGCGCAGCGCGATGATCGGCGGCGAGTTTCAGGAGATGCTGCGCTGCCTCAGATGCGCCGCCTGCCTCAACCATTGTCCGGTCTACACCGCGGTCGGCGGACACGCCTATGGCTGGGTCTATCCGGGACCGATGGGCGCCGTCTTGACCCCGGCGCTGATCGGCATCGCCGAGGCCGGCCATCTGCCCAACGCATCGACGTTCTGTGGGCGCTGCGAGAGCGTCTGCCCGGTTCGGATTCCGCTGCCGAAGATGATGCGGCACTGGCGCGAGCGGCAATTCTCCCAGCGTCAAGTCGCGCCCGCCTACCGCATCGGGCTTACATACTGGGCATGGGTTGCTCAGCATCCGGCGCTGTACCACGCGCTTGTCGAGATCAAGGCGCGTCTGCTGGGCTGGCTCGGCGGCGGGCGCGGCCGGTTTCGCGCGCTGCCGCTGGCCGGCGGTTGGACGCAGTTTCGTGACATGCCGGCGCCGGAAGGGCGCAGCTTCCACGCGCTGTGGGCCGAGCGGCAACGGGCGAAACGATGAGCGCGCGCGACGACATTCTCGGCGCCATCCGTGCCGGGCTCGGGCGCGCGGCGTTGACCGGCGATGCCGGCGACGAGCTGGCGGCACGGGTCGCCGCCCACCGTCGCAACCTGATTCCGGCGCGCGCCGCCGCGCTCGACGCGCCCCGCCGTGTCGATCTTTTCGTGCAGATGGCCGAAGCGGTGCAGACGACGGTTGCGCGAGTCTCCTCCAACCAGGACGTGCCCGGCGAGGTGGCGCGGTATCTCGCCGCGGAGAACCTGCCAGCCGAGGTCAAGATGGCGCCCGATCCGAGCCTCGACGCGCTGCCGTGGGCCGAGCGGCCGCTGTTGAACATCAAACGCGGCAAGGCCGAGCCCGGCGACGTCGCATCGCTGACCCCATGTCTCGCGGCGGTCGCCGAGACCGGAACCTTGATGCTGATCTCAGGCGAAGCGACACCGACGACGCTCAACTTCCTGCCCGACACCCATATCGTCGTGCTCCGCGCCGGCCAGGTCGTCGCGAGCTACGAGGATGGCTGGGACCTGCTGCGCCAGCGCCCCGGTGAGGGGCCGCAGGCGCTGCCGCGCACGGTCAATTTCATCACCGGCCCGTCGCGCACCGGCGATATCGAGCAGAAGATCGAGCTGGGCGCGCACGGGCCGCGCCGCCTGCACGTCATCCTGATCGACGATGCCACGCAGGGCTGATCCCAAGCGGGATGACTCGGACACCGCGCTCTGGCGGCGAGCTGTGCGCGATGTCAAACCGGTCGCGCCCCGCGCCGCGCCGCCGCCAGCGCCGGCAAAGCCCGCGGCGGCGCGCGCGATTATCCGCCCTGAGGCGAACCGACCGGAGGCGTCGCTGCCGCCACTGGCGATCGACCGCTTCGCCGGGATCGACCGGGCGAATGCCGAGCGGCTGAAGCGCGGCAAGCACAAGATCGAGGCCCGGCTCGACCTGCATGGCATGACCCAGGACGAGGCGCACCGCACGCTGCTGGGGTTCCTTCGTGCCGCGCGCGCCGGCGGCAAGCGCTGTGTCCTCGTCATCACCGGGCGCGGCAATTTGGGCGGTGGGGTGCTCAAAGCGGCGGTGCCGCGCTGGCTCGCCGAGGCCGAGTTCCGTCCGCATCTGTTGGCGATCGCCACCGCGCAGCCGCGGGATGGTGGCGCCGGCGCGCTTTACGTTATGCTGCGCCGCAACGCGACCGACTCGGAACGGTGATGGCGCAAGACGGCGAGATGCTCGCCTCGATCGATCGGCTGCGCACGGCGCGGGTGCTGTGCATCGGCGACGTGATGCTCGACCATTACGTCTATGGCGAAGTCGATCGTCTGTCGCCCGAGGCGCCGGTGCCGGTGCTGACGATCGACAGCGAGACCCACAATCTTGGCGGCGCCGGCAATGTGCTGCGCAATTTGGCCGCGCTCGGCGCCGGAATGTGCTTCGTCTCGGTGGTCGGCAATGACGCCGCCGGCCGGGAAGTGCAAAACCTGCTGGCCGAGCTCGATGGTGCCGAGGTTCATCTGCTGGTCCAGCCGCAGCGCGTCACCACGGTCAAGACCCGGTTCATCCACGTCAACCAGCATCTGCTGCGCGCCGATCGCGAAAGCGCGGCGCCGCTCGGCCCCTATATCCGCGACGATCTGCTGCGGCTGGTGCGCGAGCTGGTAACCAGCCACAACATCGTCGCGATATCGGATTATGCCAAGGGCGTGCTGAGCGATGGCGTCGCGCTCGAGATCATCAAGACGGCGCAAGAGGCCGGCGCGCGGGTTGTCGTCGAGCCCAAGGGCGGCGATCACATCCGCTATTACGGCGCCGATCTCGTGACGCCGACCCGGCGCGAACTGGCGCAGGCGACGGGGATGCCGGCCGCGAACGCCTCCGAGGTTGCGACGGCTGCGCGGGCGCTGATTGAGCGTTGCGGCTTTGGCGCGGTGCTGGTGCTGCTTGGCCGCGACGGGATGATGCTCGTCGAGCCGCGCAGCGTCGCCGCGATCGGTGCCTCCGCCGCCGCGGGCGACAGCTACGACCCCGGCGGAGCGGAAGACACCGCGCTGGCCGCAGTCAGCGCAGGGCTCGGTGCCGGGTTGTCGCTCGGGACCGCGGCGCGGCTCGCCGGGATCGCGGTCGGCATCGTCACCGGTAAGGCCGGCACCGCGATTGCCTCTGCCGGCGAGCTCGCCGCGGCGTTCGCGAGCGAGGCGCGCTCAGAGCCCGCCCAGCCCGTCATGCGGATCGAGATGGCGCCGTAACCGCGCCGCGGCGGCGAGCGCGAAGCGCAGGGTCAGGGCGCGCCGCCGGCCCGGCGCCAGGGCACTCGGCGCGCCGTCGCGGATCAGCGCTGCGGCGAAGGCATCCGCCACTATGAGGCCACAATCCTCGGGGATGAGCACGGCGGGAAAATTTTTCGGCACGGCAAAATAGAATCGGTCGGCGAAATCGCGATACTGGACCCATTTGCGGTCGGCTCGAAAATCGGCCACCGAACTTTTGATCTCGATGATCACGAGATCGCCACCGCGGCCGAGCGCAAGGATGTCGGCACGACGCCCGTTGGCTAGCGGGAATTCGAGGAGGCTGGCATAGCCGAGCTGGTCGAGCGCGCGGCAGATGCCGCGAGCGAGAAGCGCTGCGGTAAGGAGTTCGCCGCCCGAAGGGTCGTTGGCACCGTTGCCGGGGTCGCCGATCATGGAGCGGCTAGAGGATGAGGCAAGTAGGTATGAAGTCGGAGAGCAGGCTGACGAAAACGGGCTTTTTGCGCGAGGCTTGGAAACTCGCCTGGCCATATTGGCGCTCGGATGAAAAGTGGAGCGCGACAGGCCTCCTTGCCGCGGTGATCGTACTCAATCTGGTCGCCGTGTGGATCAACGTCCGCCTCAATCTTTGGAATAAGGATTTCTACGACGCCTTGCAGGAATACGATTGGCAAGCGTTCTGGCACCAGCTCGGCATCTTCACGCTGATCGCGGCCGCCTGGATCGCGGTCGCGGTCTACCAGCTCTATCTGCGCCAGATCCTGCAAATCCGCTGGCGTCGCTGGCTGACCGACCGCTCGCTGCGGGGCTGGCTCGACAACCAAGCCTATTATCGCATTCAGATCGACCAGTCGACGACAGACAACCCCGATCAGCGCATCGCCGACGACCTCGACAGCTACACGACGCTGAGCCTGTCCCTGTCATTGGGCATGTTGAACTCATTGGTCACGCTGGTGTCCTTCCTGTTCATCCTGTGGACCCTGTCGGGACCGCTGACGATCCCGCTGTGGGGCAGCGCCTCGCTGACCATCCCCGGCTACCTGGTCTTCGCCGCGTTCATTTATGCCGCGCTCGGCACTTGGCTGACCCAGAAGATCGGCCACCCGCTGGTCAATTTGATGTTCGACCAGCAGCGCTACGAAGCTGATTTCCGCTTCAGCCTGGTGCGGCTGCGCGAGCATGCGGAAAGCGTCGCGTTCTACGGCGGCGAGGCGCATGAGCTCGGCGTGTTCAAGGGCCGCTTCGGGCGCATCGTCGGCAATTGGTGGGGAATTATTCGCCGGCGCAAGCGGCTGACTTGGTTCACCGCCGGCTATCAGCAGGTGGCGCTGATCTTCCCGTTTTTGGTCGCCGCGCCGAACTATTTCGCCAAACGCATCCAACTGGGCGGGCTGATGCAGATCGTCTCGGCCTTCGGCCAGGTGCAGGAGGCGCTGTCGTTCATCGTCACCAGTTTCACCTCGATCGCCGAGTACCATGCGGTCGTCGATCGGTTGGCCGGATTCCACGGCCGGGTCGCCGCGATCGCCGCCGAGCAGGAGCAAGAGCAGCCGATCGCGATCGATCGCACCGGTTCCGGCATCGATGTCGGCGCGCTCGATCTCGATCTGCCTGGCGGGATGGCGCTGCAACGCGATCTGTCGCTGACCGCCGGCTCGAATGCTCCGGTGCTGATCACCGGGCCGACGGGGTCCGGGAAAAGCACGCTGCTGCGCGCGATCGCCGGGCTGTGGCCGTTTGGTCGCGGCCGCATCCGGCTCGCCGAAGGGTCGGTATTATTCCTGCCGCAGCGGCCGTACATCCCGCTGGGTACGCTGGCCGACGCGCTTGATTATCCCGGAAGCGGGACGCGGCCGGGCCGCGAAGCGATGGCGACGGCGCTGCGCGATGTCGGCCTGGCGCACCTGGTTGACCAGCTCGACATCGACGGCAATTGGGCGCAGCGCCTCTCGGGCGGCGAGCAGCAGCGGCTCGGCTTTGCCCGTGTGCTGCTGGGGCGTCCCGATATTGTGTTTCTCGACGAGGCGACGTCGGCGCTCGACGAGGCGTCGGAATCGGTGCTCTATCGCATGCTGCGCGAGGCCGAGTGGCACCCGACGATCGTCAGCGTCGGCCATCATCGCTCGCTCCAGCATTTCCACGACGCCGTCATCGATCTCAGCCCAAAGGTAGCGGCGGCGGCAAAATAAGGGGGACGGCGAACCGGATGAATGACGGCCCAAGGGACGATGGCGACTCGCTTCGCGCCGTCCGTCTTGCCAAGCTCGACGCGCTGCGCGAACTCGGCGTCGAACCGTATCCGGTCGGCTACGAGCGGAGCGACGATGCGGCGGCGCTGGAGGCGCGCTACGTAGCGCTGCCGACGGGCAGCGGAACAACCGATACGGTGCGCGTCGCCGGCCGCATCCGCGCGATCCGCAACAGCGGCATGTTCATCGACCTGCACGATGCGAGCGGCAAGATCCAGATCTTCAGCCATAAGGATTATCTGCCCGAAATCGGGCTGGCGACGTTAAAGCTGCTCGATATCGGCGACCTGATCGGCATCGAGGGCAGGGTGCGGCGCACGCCGCGCGGCGAGCTGACCGTCAACGCCACCGCGATAACCGTGCTGGCCAAGGCGCTGCGGCCGCTCCCCGAGAAATTTCACGGGCTTGCCGATATCGAGCTGCGCTACCGCCAGCGCTATGTCGATCTGATCATGAACCCGCAAAGCCGCGAGACGTTGCGGCGGCGCAGCCGGGTCGTCGGCGAGATGCGCGCCTATCTGCTCGAACGCGGCTATCTCGAGGTCGAGACGCCGATGCTGCACACGATCCAGGGCGGCGCCTCGGCCAAGCCGTTCGTCACCCATCACAATGCGCTCGATATCGATCTTTTTCTGCGGATCGCGCCTGAGCTGCACCTGAAGCGTCTGTTGGTCGGCGGGATCGCCGACGGCGTGTTCGAGATCAATCGCTGCTTCCGCAACGAGGGTCTGTCACCGCGCCACAACCCGGAATTTACCACGCTTGAGGTTTATGTGGCCTATGTCGACTACACGGCGATGATGAGCCTGACGGAGACGCTGGTGGGGCGCGTCGCCGAGCGCGTCTGTGGCGGCACCAAGATCAGCTACGGCGGCACCGAGATCGACCTGGCGCCGCCCTGGCCGCGGCGCAGCATGGCCGAGCTGGTGCTGGAGGCGACGGGGATCGATTTCCTGGCGCTCGACGCGACGGCGGCGCGGAAAGCGGCGAATGCGTTGGCGGCGAATACGCCGGGCGGCGAGCTCGGCGATGACGCTGGATGGGGTCATGCATTGGAGCTTGCTTTCGCCCTGCGCATCGAGGACCGGCTGATCCAGCCGACGCATGTCACCGGTTTCCCGCGCGATATCTCGCCGCTCGCCAAGGCGGACCGCAACGATCCGCGCCTCGTCGAGCGTTTCGAGACCTATGTCTATGGCTGGGAGATCGCCAATGCGTTTTCCGAGCTCAACGACCCGATCGATCAGCGCCGCCGCTTCGAGGGTCAGATGCAGGCGCGCGCCGCCGGTGACGAGGAGGCGCAGCCGTTGGACGAGGATTTTGTCGCCGCGCTCGAATACGGTTTGCCGCCGTGCGGCGGGCTCGGGATCGGCATCGACCGCCTGGTGATGCTGCTGACCGACAGCCCCTCGATCCGCGACGTGATCGCATTTCCTACGCTGCGCCCACGCTGAGCGGGAAGCAATGCGGGCCGCGCATCACCGAGATGTGAGCGGCAGGTTGGCGCAGTCCTCGCGAGGCTCCCCATATAGTTAATAAATCGGCTATGGAGGAACGTTATGACCCCCGCTTCCAAATCGCCCAATCGCTGGCTGAAATATGTGGCGGCCAGCGGCATGCTCGCTGCCGCGGTGTTTTCCGTTCCAGCCCCGGCGGTTGCGCAAATCGCGCCCGTCGCCGCTAATGCGGCGCGTATCTGGTTCTATCGGGACGGCTCGGTAAATGATGGTCTCGGCGTGACGACGATACGCTTAAACGGTGCGGCGACGGGCGTGACGGAGATTGGCGCCAGCTTCTACCGGGATATCCCGCCGGGCCACTACCATGTCAGCCTCGACAACCCGGTCACCGATCGCAATCAGACCGCCGATATCGACCTCGCCCCTGGGCAGGTGGCCTATATCAAGATCGCGACATTGGACAATTGGGATTCGAGCAGCGGCGGCAACCGGGGCGGCGGTGCGCACACCACGTACTACATTTGGCCGATGCCGCCAGCGCTGGGCAGCGCTGACGTCGCTCGCCTTCCGATGGTTCACGGCTAGGCAGTGCCAAGCGAGTTCCCAAGCGTCGGTCCGGCCGGGGTAGCGGCTCGAGCCGGCCGCCGCATGGGCGCTTGGGCGTGCGTAGGCCTTCTCGTCCTAGCGATATCGGGTTGCGCGCAGCTTCCCGTGGTCGGCGCGGTCGGCGTTTCGCCGGTTCCGCCGCCGCAGGCGCGGGTCTGGGTCTATCGGGACGTCGAGTCTTCCGTGAGCCCGAGAGTGCCCCTCGTGCGGCTGAACAGCGCGATCGCCGGCGCGGCCTATCAAGGGGGCGCGTTTTATCGCGATGTGTCGCCGGGCCCGTACCACGTTACCGTCGACAGCATCGGCGTCGACATCAACCAGTCGAGCGACGTCAACCTGGCCGCGGGTCAGGAAGCGTACATAAAAATTGTGCAGCTCGATAACTGGAACGAAACGCCGTTCGAACCGACATTTCCGACGTTCTATGCCTGGCTTGTGCGGCCGGATATCGGTCGCTACGAGGTCTCGCGGCATAGCGATTACGGCGGTGGTGCGTTGACGGCCGCGGCGCGGTAACGGCGGCTTCGGCAAGCCCGTGCCGATGCTCTTTGGTCACCAGCGCCGGCGGATCTCCATCCTGGCAGGAGTCATCGTTGCCGCATTGTCGGGCTGCGCGCAGCTTCCGACCGTCGCGGCAACCGGCATACCGCCTATCCCGCCGCAGCAGGCGCGGATCTGGGTTTACCGAGACCTACAGCAATCAGCGATTCCGGAAGTGCCGCAGGTACGTCTCAATGGCGTGATCTCCGGCGTCGCGTATCAAGGCGCGGCTTTCTACCGAGATATTCGGCCCGGTCATTATCACGTGAGCGTCGATAGCATGGTTGCGGACGTCAACCAGTCGAGCGATGTGGACCTCGGTGCCGGGCAGGAAGCCTACGTCAAGATCCAGCAACTGGATAATTTCAACGAAGATGAAGGAGGACCCATTTTTGCGACTTTCTATGCCCGGCTCATTCCGCCGCCGACCGGCCGAGCCGAGATCCAGAGCGACCAATTCCATGGCGGCAGCGATTTGAGCGCAGCTCCCGCGAGCTGAGGCTCGGCGCGGGTCAGAAATTCTCGAGGCTCAGCACCGCGTCGTCGATGTCATAAGCAAAGATCTCGGCATGGCGCCCCCAATTGATCAGCGTGTCGAACACCCGCTCGGCCTCCTCTTCGGAAAGATGATCCTCGAGCTCGCTCAGGAAGCGCGCGGCTGGCGCGCGGTGCCCCGGCCGCTCGTCGAGCACGCGGCGGATATGGGCGGCGAGCGGCACATGCTTGAGCACCGCGTCGGCGAAGATCTGCTTGCGGCTCTGCATGTCGGCATTGGCGTAGTGGCGGCCCGCCGCCGTCAGCTCGATGTCGCCGCTGCTGACATGGGCAAAGCCCAATAGCTGCAGGGCCTCGATCAGCGGAAACAGCTCGTCGACCGCCAGGCTTTCTTCGTCGGCGAGATGCGGCAGGTCGGCGCGGCCCTCGAACGGCGCCTCGGTCAGCCGATCGATGAGTCCGGTCAATTGCTGGACCGCGGCGTCGGGTAGGCGGTAGCCCAGCCCGATCGGCTCCGGCTTGGAGCCGCGCCTACCGTGTCCGGGCGCGGTCGTCAGCAGGGTGTAGACCTGGTCGACGATCTGGCGGAACTGCTGGCTCGCGGTGGAGCGCGGTTGCGCCAGCGACACCGGGATCTCGGCGTTGATCCGGCCGGGGTCGCTGCCGAAAATCAGGATGCGGTCGGCCATCTCGACCGCCTCCTCGATATTGTGCGAGACCATCAGGATCCCTTTGGTCGGGATGCGGCTCTCGCTCCACAAATCGAGAAGGTCGTTGCGCAAGGTCTCGGCGGTCAGCACGTCGAGCGCCGAGAACGGCTCGTCGAGCAGCAGGATGTCCGGGTTGACGACGAGAGCGCGGGCAAAGCCCACGCGCTGCCGCATGCCGCCGGACAATTCCTTAGGATAGGCGTTCTCGAACCCGTCGAGACCGATGAGGTCGATCGCCTCGACCGCGCGCCGGCGCCGTTCGGCCGCCGTAAAGCCCTGCGCCTCGAGACCCAGTTCGACATTGCCGAGCACGGTCAGCCACGGAAACAGCGCAAAGCTCTGGAACACCATCGCGACGCCGTGCGCGGGCTCCAATACCGGCCGGCCGCGATATTCGACGACGCCGTCGCTCGGCGGGATGAGCCCGGCGAGGATGCGCAGGAAGGTCGATTTACCCGAGCCGGATTTGCCGAGGATCGCGACGATCTCGCCTTCGCGCAGCGTGAAGTCGAGGTGGTCGAGCACGAGCCGGCCGATATGGTCCGGCGTGCGGTAGGTCTTGCAGATCGCGGCGGCGTGCAGAAGCGGGGAGTCGGTCATCAGGGCCGCACCATGCCGTAAACCATTGCGGCCATCAATCGAGCCGCAGCCGCTCGGCGGCGAGGTTGTAGAGCCGCCGCCACAGCAGCCGGTTGAAGCCCAGCACATAGAGGCACAAGACGCCAATCCCCAGGGTGATGCGCGCGGCGTCGCCCTTGGCGGTCCACTCGGCGATATAGGCTCCCAGCCCCGTAGCGGTCAGCGTCGTGTCGCCCCACTGCACCACTTCGGCGACGATACTGGCGTTCCACGAGCCGCCGGCGGCGGTGACCGCGCCCGTCACATAGGCCGGAAATATCGCCGGCAGCATGACCCGCCGCCACCACAACAGGCGGCGCACGCCGAAATTGCTCGCCGCCAGCTGCAGCTCCGCCGGCAGCGAGATGGTGCCCCCGATCACGTTGAACAGGATGTACCATTGCGTCCCGAGGATCATCAGCGGGCTCAACCAGATCTCGGGGTTGAGGCTGAAGGTGATGATCAGCACGACCGCACCCGGAAAGAACAGATTGGCGGGGAACGCGGCGAGAAATTGCACGATCGGCTGGGCCCGATCGGCGATGTGCGGGCGCAGGCCGATCCACACCCCGATCGGGACCCAGATTACCGAGGCCACGGCGATCAGCACCAGTACGCGCAGCGCGGTGATCGCCCCGAGCACGAAGGTCCAGCCGATCTCGCCGACCGGCACGCTCGCCAGGATGAAGCGGAACATCCAGGCGATCGAGGCCAATGTCGCCAATAGCAGCACGACATCGAACCCGCGCTCGAACCAACTTGTCGCCGGTGCGGCCTCCCGCCGCGTCGGCCGCCAACCGCGGCCACCCCATTGGCGGCCGATCAGCGCCAGGATGTGGTCGATGCCGCGGTTGACCGTCAGCACACAAGATTGCAGCAGGTCAAAGAACTGGGCGCGCTGCATGACGATCAGGAACCACGGCCGCACAATGTCCTCGTCACCACCGGGGTCGCCCTTGAACTTCTGCGACCAGGCGAGGAGCGGCCGGAACAACAGCTGGTCGTAGAGGATGATGACGACCAGCATGACCAACACCGCATTGCCGATGGCGCCCAGATCGCGCTGGTTGATCGCGGTCGCGATATAGGAGCCGATGCCGGGTAACATGATCGACTGGCCGGAAACCGTGATCGCCTCGGAGGCGACGACGAAGAACCAGCCGCCCGAGACCGACATCATCATGTTCCATACCAGCGCCGGGATGCCGTGCGGCACTTCGAGCCGCCAGAAGCGCTGCCAGCTCGACAAATGGTACATCCGCGCCGCCTCGATCAGCTCGCCCGGCACGGTGCGCAGTGACTGATAGAGGCTGAATGTCATGTTCCACGCTTGCGAGGTGAAAATCGCGAAGATCGCGGCGCATTCGACGCCCAGCAGACGGCCCGGAAACAGCGCGATAAAGCCGGTCACGGTGATCGACAGAAATCCGAGGATTGGTACCGATTGCAGGATGTCGAGCACCGGGATCAGAATCTTCTCGGCCGCGCGGTTTTTTGCCGCCAGCGCCGCATAGGCGAGGCTGAAGACGAGCGAGGCGACCAGCGCCGCGGCCATGCGCAGCACCGTGCGCAGCGCGTATTCGGGCAGGCGCCATGGGTCGAGGCTGATCGGCAGCGCCTCGCCGACATGGTAATGCGCGCCCATCGCCATCCCGCCCCAGGCGACCAGCGCGATCAGCCCGAGGACCAGCGGCAGCGCCACCAGATCCCAGTAATTCGGGCGCAACCGCGACGGCCAGGCGATCACGGGGAGGCCCCAGCGCTGTTCCATGAGCCTCACATCGCGATTGCATTAGGCGGCGCTACGTCTAGCCTACCGGGCGCGCGGCGGCGAGCGGCGAATTGTCGATGATCGCGCCGTCGCATGACGGGATTGCGTCAGCCGGCAAAACCGCGATGATGTCGCGCCAATGACCTTCCTAAACCTTGCCCGACTGCAGGACGCGCCGCTGCATCGCGAGCCGTTCGAGTTCGTCGTCGTCGAGAATTTTCTGCGTGACGAGTGCTTGCCGGCGGTGGTCGAGGCATTTCCGAAGGTTGCCGGCCACGGCAGCTACCCGTTGCCGGGGCTCAATTGCGAGACGCTGTTCAGCGAGCTCACGCAGGAGCTTGAGGGTGAGGCGATGCGGCGGGCGATCGAGGACAAGTTCGCGATCGATCTCGATGGGCGGCCGACGATGATCACGCTGCGTGGATACAGCGACGGCAAGGACGGCGCGATTCACACCGACTCGGCGACAAAACTGATCACCATGCTGATCTACATGAACCCGATCTGGCACGAGGAGGCAGGTCGGCTGCGGCTGCTGCGCGGGCCCGACGACCTGGCAGATTATGTCGCCGAGATATTGCCTCTCGCCGGCACGATGGTGGCCTTCCGCCGCAGCGCCAACTCCTATCACGGCCATCATGCCCATATCGGCCAGCGCCGTTCGATCCAGCTGAACTGGGTCACCGATGCCGGCGTCGTGCGCCGCGAGATCGGCCGCCATCGCTGGTCGGCGCGGTTCAAGGCGTTAAACCCGCTGCGCGCGCTTGGATAGCGGTTGGCAAAACCGCGCGAGGTCGATAACCTGATGGCGATCCTGCGCGATGCTAGGAACGCGATGAGAGAAAAGTTGGGCGGGTGGACACGGCTGCGTGGCACGGCCGGCGCGGCGGGAGTGGCTGCGTTGCTCGCGTTCACGCCGGGCGTAAGCGTGGCGCAGACGCCGAGTTCGCCACCACCACCACCCGTTCTGACGCCACCGCCGCCGCCCTCGGGGACGACGTTCGGCTTCATGCCGCTGCCGGTTACTTCAGCTCCCGGCCAGATCGTCGATGAGGTCAAGGCCGGCCTGCTCGCGCACGATGTCGGCTTCCTTGGGGACCACACCGAGCGCGGCTTTGATGTCGACCTGGAGATGCTGTTCACATCTCCCGATCTCCTGGCGATTCTCGGTTCGCCGAGACCACATATCGGCGCCGATATCAACACGGCGGGCGATACCAGCGACGCCTTTGCCGGTTTGACCTGGGGCATCTCGCTGATCCAGAACCTGTTCCGGCCCGGCGACTACGTATTTATGACGGGCAGCCTAGGCGGCGCTTATCAGGACGGCTATATCGATAGTGCGCCTCCCAAACGCAAATTGATGGGTTCGCCGGTCCTGTTCCGGGAGAGCGCCGAACTCGGCTATCAAGTGACGCCGACGATCAGCATCGCGGCGATCCTCGATCATATCTCGAACGCCGATCTCGGCCGGCACAATGCCGGGATCACCAGTGCAGGCGCCCGCCTCGGCTTCAAGTTCTAAAGGGCTTGCCGCAAGCGGCTAGCCGATCGCGGGCCGGCGGCGATATTCCGGTGTTCGAATTCATCAAATCGCCCCAATTTGTTCAAAGCAGTGACGCAATCGGCGGGCAATGTCGCATGGGTAAGGTCAGTCCTTACAGGTTTGTCCCCCAAACCTCGCATCCGGCCGCTTCGTTCGGACGGGAGCCACGCGGCTCCGGAACTCCCCCTCCGGAGCCGCCTTTTTTTTGCGGCGAGAGCCGGTGACGGGTATCGCCGGCGCTGTCGCTCTCGTCGCCGAGGACCTGGCGTGCCGGCGGGGCGAGCGGCTGATCTTTACCGGGGTTTCGCTGGTCCTGGCGCCAGGCGGCGCGCTTGTGCTCACCGGCGCCAATGGCAGCGGCAAATCGAGCCTGTTGCGGCTGTTGGCGACATTGCTCGCGCCCGAAGCGGGCCGGATTTTGTGGGGCGGCGCGCCGATCGGCGACGACATTGCCGCCTACCGCGCGCATCTCGCCTATGTCGGCCATCGCGATGCGATCAAGCCGGCGTTGAGCGTGCGCGAGACGCTCGGCTTCTGGGCCGCGATGCGCGGCGCGGCGCGGCCGGCGATCGATGCGGCGCTTGCCGCGTTCGGGCTTGAGGCGATCGCGGATTGGCCGTGCGGCTGGCTGTCGGCCGGCCAGCGCCGGCGGCTGGCTCTCGCGCGCCTCGTCGCGACCCCGACGCCGCTGTGGCTGCTCGACGAGCCGAGCGCCGCGCTTGATGCCGATGGCGAAGCCCGGCTCGCCGTGACGATAGCGTCGCATCGCGCCGCCGGCGGGCACATCATCGTCGCGACGCACCAGGCGACGGCGGTTCCCGGCGCGAGCGAACTGCGCCTCGGCGATTTCGCTCCCACGGCGAGCGACTCGCCGGACGACCCTCTCGCCGCGTACTGACATGTCCGCCCATCTCGGTCTGCTCCGTCGCGAATTGCTGCTGGCCTGGCGGCAGGGCGGCGAGATCGGACTGGCGCTCGGCTTTTTCGTGCTGGCGGTTGTGCTGTTCCCGCTGGGGGTCGGCCCCGAGGCCGAGATCCTGCGCCGCATCGGCGCCGGGATCATCTGGGTCGCCGCGCTGCTCGCCGCGGTGCTGAGCCTTGATCGGCTGTTCGCTGCGGATCACGGCGATGGCGGGCTCGACCTGCTGGCGCTGTCGGCGATGCCGCTCGAAGGCGTCGTCATCGTCAAATGCGCCGCGCATTGGGTGACGACCGGGCTGCCGGTCGTCGTGCTGAGCCCGTTCCTCGCGATGCTGCTGAACATGGATACCGCGGAGATGCCGGTCTTGGCGCTCGGCCTGTTGCTCGGTACGCCGGCGCTGAGCCTCCTGGGGGCGATCGCGGCGGCGCTGACCCTGGGCGCGCGGCGGCCGGGGGTGCTGTCGTCGCTGCTGGTGCTGCCGCTCTACCTGCCGGTGCTGATCTTTGGCGCCGGCGCGGTCGAGGCGGGCGTGGGGAGCACGGGCGCGCGCGCCCACCTACTGCTGCTCGGCGCGCTCAGCCTCGCGGCATTACCGTTGGCGCCGCTGGCCACCGCGGCGGCGCTGCGCCAAGCTCTTGACTAGCGCCGCTCGATTAAATGTCGCGGTAACCCGGCTTGCGGTACAAAGCGGCGAGCAATCGCCTATCTGGTCTGCGACGATGTTATCCCGCCTCGCCAATCCGGCGCGCTTTATGAGGCTGAGCGGCGCCGTGCTGCCGCTGCTCACCGCCGCGGCCGCGCTCGTGCTCTTGATCGGGTTCTATTTGGCGCTGTTTGTCGCGCCGCCCGATTACCAGCAGGGCGAAAGCGTGCGGATCATGTTCGTCCATGTTCCCGCCGCCTGGCTCGCGCTGCTCGTCTATCTCCTGGTCGCGGTGGCGAGCGCGGTGGCGTTGGTATGGCGTCATCCGCTCGCCGCGATCGCCGCCCAGGCGGCGGCGCCGCTCGGTGCCGCGTTCACCCTTGTCTGTCTCGTGACCGGCTCGCTGTGGGGCCGGCCGATGTGGGGGACCTGGTGGGTGTGGGATGCGCGGCTGACGTCGGTGCTGGTGCTGTTCTTCCTCTATCTCGGCTATATCGCGCTGGCGAATGCGTTCGACGATCCGGGGCGCGGCGGGCGCGCCGCCTCGATGCTGGCACTGGTTGGGGTCGTCAACCTGCCGATCATCAAGTTCTCGGTCGATTGGTGGAACACGCTGCATCAGGCTGGCAGCGTGTTCCGCATCGGCGGGCCGACGATCGATTCATCGATGCTGGTGCCGCTGCTGATCATGGCATGCGGCTATCTGCTGCTCTTTTCGACGTTGCTCCTCGTGCGCATGCGCACCGCGTTGAACGAGCGCAAGGCGCGAGCCCTGCAGCTCGCCACCGCGCCCGCCGCCAGCGCTCCGCCCCACGCCAGCCCGGTGCCGCGATGAGCGCGTTTGATAGCTGGGCCGCAATGGGCGGCTACGCCGCCTTTGTGTGGCCGGCCTACGCGGTCGCGGTCGGGGTTCTCGGCGGCATCGCGATACAATCGTGGCGGCGCTATCGCGCCAGCGTCCGGGCGCTCGACCGATTGCAACGCGATCGATGAAGCGCAAACACAAGCGGCTGACGATATTGCTGCTAGGGCTCGCCGCGCTCGGCGGGGCGACCGCGTTGGTGTTGGCGGCGTTCAGCGACAATCTGGTGTTCTTCTATAGCCCGAGCGAGCTGGCGGCAAAACCGCTCGGGGCGGGACAGCGCATCCGCATCGGCGGGCTTGTCGAGACCCACAGCGTTGCGCACGAGGGCAGCCGCGTCGAGTTCCGCGTCACCGACGGCAAGACGGAAATGGCGGTCACCTATGACGGCGCGCTGCCCGATCTGTTCCGCGAAGGCCAGGGAGTGGTCGCCGAAGGCCGGCTTGGCGCGGACGGGGTCTTTGTCGCCAGCACCGTGCTCGCCAAGCACGACGAGCGTTACATGCCGCCCGAGGTCGTCGACGCGCTGAAGAAAAGCGGCCACTGGCAGGAGGGCGGCGATCCGAGTGCGCTCGCCGGCCCGCCGCCGGCCCGTGTTCCCTAGGACTGCGGCCCGCGCTCGCGGTCGGCGCCGGCGGCCGTCGACAGGAAGCGCGGCAGGTCGCGCCAGCCATAGCCCGAAGCGGCGACCTGAGTGCCATTGAACGGCAGTAACTTGCGGCGCACTTCCTTGCCGCCGAGCCGGTGATAGAAGAACCGCGACGGGTTCTCGCGCAGCACCCAAATCACCGCCGAGGCGTGACCCTCGGAGACCAGGCGCGCGAACATCGCCAACAGCAGGCGCCGTCCGATTCCCTCGTTCTGCCAGTCGGGCGCGACGTAGAGGGTGAAGACCTCGCTGGTGAAACCGGGCTCGCCGCGGCACGTCCCGCAACTGCCAAAGCCGACGACTTCGCCATCGGTATTGAGCGCGACCCGCACATCGCGCGGCTCGCGCCGGATGACGTTGGCCCAGCCGATCGCCCGGCGCTCCGGCGACAACCCGGCCAGATAGGGGGTCGCGAGGATGCCGGCATAGGTCGCCTGCCAGGTCTCGACATCGAGCCGGGAGATCGGCCCGGCGTCCTCGAGCCGGGCAGCGCGGATCGTGATCGCATCCATCGCAACCCCATTCTGCCCGTTTTTGTCGCGCATGGGGAGGTGGCCTGGTGTGGAATCGGCCGAGGCTCACCACTATGTTTGCCCGATGACATCAATCCGGCTGATTCTTTTCGTCGCGCTCGGCACGGCAGCGCTGCCGCTCGTGGCCATGGCTGCGACGAAACCGAAGCCCGCGCCGGCGCCGGCCGCCGCTGCGCCGGTGCCGTCGGCCGATCCGGGACCGGCGCATTCACTGGGTAGCGCCGGTGCATGGACCGCCTATCTCGCGCAAAACAAGGACGGCAAGGTCTGCTATGTCGCCGGCCAGCCGGGCAAGAGCGAGCCGGCGGGGATAAAGCGCCAGACGGTGATGGCGACGGTGACCCACCGCACCGAGGACAAGGTCGCCAATGTCGTCAGCTTTGACGAAGGCTACCCGCTCAATGAGAGCGACGACGTCGTGCTCGAAATCGGCAAGGACAAATTCACGCTGTTCGCAAAGGATGACAGCGCTTGGGCGGCGACCGCCGATCTCGACAAGGCGATCGTTACGGCGCTCAGCAAGGCGAAGCAGGCGGTGGTGAAGGCCACGCCGAAAAAGGGTCACGCGACCATTGACACCTATTCGCTCGCCGGGTTTGCGACGGCTCTGGCGCTGATCGACAAGGCCTGCGATGTCAAGCAATAGCGGTCTTCTGCGAGATATCGATATCGCCCATCGAGCGAACCTGGTCGGGCTGACGCGTGCCGAGCTCGCCGCGGAAATGCTGGCGTTCGGCGCCGAGCCGTTTCGCGCAAAGCAGTTGTGGCAATGGATCTATCACCGCGGCGCTACCGATTTCGCGGTGATGGCTAACCTCGCCAAGGGGTTTCGCGAGCGCCTCGCCGAGCGCTATGTGCTGGGACGCCCGGAGATCGCGACGGCGCAGATTTCGCGCGACGGCACGCGAAAATGGCTGCTGCGCTTTGCCGACGGACAAGAGGTCGAAACCGTTCACATCCCCGAGGAGGATCGCGGCACGCTCTGCGTCTCGTCGCAGGTCGGCTGCACATTGACCTGCCGGTTCTGCCACACCGGCACGCAGCGCCTGGCGCGCAATCTCGGCGCCGCCGAGATCGTCGGCCAGGTAATGTTGGCGCGCGACGCACTCGGCGAATGGCCCTCTCCTCAAGAAGAGCGGCAACTCACCAATATCGTGCTGATGGGGATGGGCGAGCCGCTCTACAATTTCGACAATGTCGCGGCGGCGATGAAGATCGTGATGGACCCGGAGGGCCTCGCGATCTCGCGGCGCAAGATCACGCTGTCGACCGCCGGGGTGGTGCCGATGATCGCGCGCTGCGGGGCCGAGATCGGCGTCAATCTGGCGATATCGCTGCACGCGGTCAGCGACGATGTCCGCGATGAGCTGGTGCCGCTCAACAAGAAATACCCGATCGCCGAGTTGCTCGATGCGTGCCGCGCCTATCCGGGGTCGAGCAACGCGCGCCGCATCACCTTCGAATACGTGATGCTGAGCGGGATCAACGACAGCCCGGCCGAGGCGCGCGAGCTGGTGCGCCTGCTGCGCGGCATCCCGGCCAAGGTCAATCTGATCCCGTTCAACCCGTGGCCCGGTGCACCCTATGAGTGCTCGAGCGACGCGGCGATCGTGGCGTTTTCCAACATCGTCTTCGCCGCCGGCTATTCGGCGCCGGTCCGCACCCCGCGCGGCCGAGACATCTTCGCCGCCTGCGGCCAGTTGAAATCGGCCAGCGTCAGGGCTCGGCGCGGCGAAACCCGCAACGAGCTCAAGTCGGCAGTTTCGCCTGCGGGCTAGTCGTCGTCAGTCATCAGGCGCGGGTGCGACGGGTAATGGCCATCCTGGTGGCCGACACGCCGACTCGCGCGCTTGTCGTTGCAGTACCAGGTGAGCGAGCCCAGCACCACGCCGAACGTCACAAAAACCGCGACGATCACCGCGAGGATCACGATATCTTGCAAGGGCATTGTCCTGACTCCGATCCGTTCGATCGCAGCTGACCGCTAATCTCGCCGCAGCTCCTTGACTTGGATCAATCGTGATACGCATTTCCTCGCTCACGCGGCGGGTCTGGATAGGAAACCCCCAATGGCTGAATCGATAGAGCCGGGTGATGTGAAGAAAATCGTGCTCGCCTATTCGGGCGGACTCGACACCTCGGTCATCTTGAAATGGCTGCAGGAGACCTATCGCTGCGAGGTCGTGACCTTCACCGCCGATCTCGGCCAGGGCGAGGAATTGGAGCCGGCGCGCGCCAAGGCCGAGCTGATGGGGGTCAAATCGATCTTCATCGACGATTTGCGCGAGGAATTCGTCCGCGATTTTGTTTTTCCGATGTTCCGCGCCAACGCGCTCTACGAAGGACAGTACCTGCTCGGCAGCTCGATCGCCCGGCCGCTGATCGCCAAGCGGCAGATCGAGATCGCGCGCGAGACCGGCGCCGATGCGGTCGCCCACGGCGCCACCGGCAAGGGCAACGACCAGGTGCGCTTCGAGCTTTCGTATTACGCGCTGCAGCCCGACATCAAGGTGATCGCGCCGTGGCGGGTATGGGATCTGACCTCGCGCACGCGGCTGCTCGACTATGCCGAAAAGCACCAGATCCCGATCGCCAAGGACAAGCGTGGCGAGGCGCCGTTCTCGGTCGACGCCAATTTGTTGCACATTTCGGCAGAGGGCAAAGTGCTCGAAGACCCGTGGAGCGAGCCCGAGGAATACGTCTACAGCCGCACCGTCGCGCCCGAGAAAGCGCCGGACAAACCGCAATATGTCGAGATCGAGTTCAAATCCGGCGATCCGATTGCTATCGATAGCAAGAAACTGTCACCGGCGGCGTTGCTGACCCGGCTCAACGAATTGGGCGGCGCGCATGGCATCGGCCGGCTCGACATGGTCGAGAATCGCTTTGTCGGCATGAAATCGCGCGGCGTCTACGAGACGCCGGGCGGCACGATCCTTCAGGCGGCGCATCGCGGCATCGAGAGCCTGTGCCTCGACCGCGGCGCGATGCATTTGAAGGACGATCTGATGCCGCGCTACGCCGAGCTGATCTACAACGGCTTCTGGTTCTCGCCCGAGCGCGAGATGCTGCAGGCGCTGATCGACAAGAGCCAGGATAAGGTCGAGGGCCGGGTGCGGCTCAAGCTCTACAAGGGCTCGGTCAGCGTCGTCGGCCGCCGGTCGCCGAACAGCCTCTACAGCCAGGCGCACGTCACCTTCGAGGAAGACGCGGTCTACGACCAGCGCGACGCCGAAGGGTTCATCAAGCTCAACGCGCTGCGTCTGCGGCTGGCGGCGAGACGCGACCGGAAATAGGCATTGTCATTGCGAGGCGCCGAAGGCGCCGCGGCAATCTCGTGCGGAAGGAGATTGCTTCGCCACGCTCGCAATGACGCCGGTTGCTAGCTGAGCCGCTTCTGTGCATCGAGCCAGCCGAGCATGACGCGGTTGAAGGCGTCCGGCGCCTCGACATTGGGGAAATGCCGCATCCCGGCGATCTCCTCGTAGCGGCCGCCGGGGACGAGGCTCGCGATCCGCCGGTTGTCGACTGCCGGGGTGCCGGCATCATGTTCGCCGCATACCACCAGCACCGGCAGGCGGATCGACGGCAATCGCGGCACGAAGTCGTAATTCATGATCGCCGCCGCGCAGCCGAGATAGCCCTGCGCGGTGGTGCCGAGGATCGTGTCCTCAATCTGCTTCCAGCGGCCGGGGTTGCGGGTCTTGAACGCCGGGGTCAGGTAGCGGTCCATCGAAGCCGCGGCGATCGGCGCCAATGAATTCGCCTCGCGCACAGCTCTGACCCGCGGACCCCAGATGTCGGCCGCGCCGGGCGGGCTCGCCGGCAGCGTGTCGCACCACATTATTGAAACGAGCTTGTGCGGATGATCGAGCGCGAAGGCCTGGCCGATCATGCCGCCGATCGACAACCCGAGGTAATGCACGCGCGCGATCGAGAGCCCGTCGAGCACGCAAGCGACGTCGCTCGCGAGCTCGCGCATCGTATAGTCGCCGGCGACCGGGTCGCTGCCGCCATGCCCGCGCATGTCGATGCGCAGCACGCGAAACCCGGCCTGCAGCAGCGCCGGCACCTGCTCGGCCCAGCTGCCGCCGTCCGACGCTAGCGAATGGGTGATGCACACCGTCGGCGCACTATCGGGGCCGATGAGGTCATAGGCGATCGAGCGCCCGTCGAGCGGCAGCAGCATGGGGGTCTCCCTAGCGATGGTCCGGGCGTAGTCGAGACGATCATACGTCGGGAAGCGCCGCAATCGCCTCGGAAATCCGCCGCATTAACATCGCCGGATCGCCAGCGATGCGGACGATCTTGTTGCGGCTTTTGGCGCCGCCGACGATCGACAAATCACGCCGCGGCAGCCGCCATTCCCGCGCCAACAAGCGCAACAATGCCTCGTTAGCCTGGTTCTCGACCGGCGGCACGGTCACCGAAACCTTGAGCATTCCCGCCGCGACGCCGGCAATCCGTTCCGCCCGCGCCCGCGGGGTCAGCCGCACGGCGAGGCGCACGCCATCGCTGGTAGCTTGGAGCGGCACGCGGAAGGGAAATTAAGGAGCGATTCCGAGCAGAAGCGGCGCCAGATCCTCGTCGATCAGGATGCGGAGGAAATAGAGGATCAGGATCAGCACGACCGGCGAGATGTCGATGCCGCCGAAATTCGGCAGCATCGCGCGGATCGGGCGCAAGGCCGGTTCGGTGACGCGATAGAGAAAATCGCCGATCACCGAGACCGTGCGGTTGTAGCGATTGATCACCCCGAAGGCGAGCAGCCAGCTCAGCACCGCTTGCGCGATGAGGAGCCAGACATAGATCGTTATGATCGTGTTGATCAGCCACAGGATTGCGCGCATTCGAGATTCCGCCGAGAGCGAGATGCGCGCGACGGTAGCCCTAGCCTTGGCGATCCGCAAGCGCGGCCGCCTGTGGTGACGGCCGAAGTTTGGTCAACGATTCCGCCGACAAAGCAGCGCTTTGCATTCCCGGGGCCGCGCTTGACAGCCCCCGACCCCTTCCCCATATTCCGCCCGCTCGGTGCCGGGCCAGCGGCGCGAATTCGGGCGAATCGGGGCCGTAGCTCAGCTGGGAGAGCGCCGCGTTCGCAATGCGGAGGTCAGGGGTTCGATCCCCCTCGGCTCCACCATCTCACGCCGCCGGAGCACCTGCGCCGCCAGCAGCGGCTCGGCGCGGCGTCAGCCGAGGAATTTTGACGCCTGCTGAAATTACGCAGCTCGCCAGGATTAGGGCCGCGCCGCACGCGCTGAGCATATCGGGCAGTTCGTGAAAGATGAGTACGCCGGCGAGAATGCCGATGACCAGCCGAAGCAGGGTGTAGGGACCAAGCATCGAGGCATTGGCATGCCTTACCGCGACAATGCCCAAATACATCCCGACAGGTCCCAACACAATCAGGCCGGGCAGCCAAACAAGTATCTCGGGCGCGGGTAATCCCGTCATCACCAGCGCGGGGAGATTTCCCAGAACCGTGACGAGATTGGTGTAAAACATCGTCGTGGCTTCGGTATCCTGCCGTTGCAGATATTTGTTGAGCACAAACGCCAGGCCATTCAGGCTGGTGCCGAGCAGGGCAAGAACGTAAACGCTGTTCCAGCTCGCGAAGGCCGGCTTGGCGATCAGCAATGCGCCGGCGATCCCCAGCGCGGCGGCGCCCCAGCGCATCCGGGTGACGGTTTCGCCGAGTATCACCACCGAAAAAATCGCGATGTACGCCGCCTGGGTATAGGAGATCGCGGTCGCGTCGGCGAACGGCATGTGGGCGAACGAGTAGATCATCACCCACATGTAAAGCAGTGTCACCGTGCCGCGGAGCGCCTGCAACCCGGGCTGGCTCGTGCGAAAGACGGCGATTCCGGCATGCCGGGCCATTGCTACGGCGAGCACGACGCCGGCGCCGCCGCGGAGAAGGGCGAGCTGCATGAAGGACGCGCGCGATCCGATCTGATGGATCGCCGCCGTCTCGGCCGCGAACAAGACGCCTTGCGCGACCATCAGTTGGACCGCGAAACGCCGCGCGTTCATTGGTCGGCCAGCTCGCGATGAGCGTTCTTGCGTGTCGCGACGGCGTAGTGGCCCAACGCCCGGTCTTGATCCTTGTTGGGGCTCATCGTGTCCGCGTAGCGCTGCCAGTCGCCCTCGTCGAGTTCGTCGCGTATGTCGAACGAGGGGTTCCGGTAGCACTGGCGCAGCACCGGCTGTACCTGAAAGAGCGGATAGCGGGTGTGGAACTTGACCTCTGAATTGGTGCGAGTCAGCCTGATATTGGTGAACAGCGGGCCGAACCAGCTATCGGTCTCGACGAGCCCCTCGAAGTGCTCGTAATCCTGGATGATGGGCAGATTGGCGGGCGCTCGGGATAGGAGGGACCATCCTGGCGCGGTCCGCGCAAGATAGCCGCTCCAGATCTGCACGACCCCAGGTTCGCGCGACGCGGCGAGACAGAGCGGCGCCAGCGATTTCACCGCATCGGGAGCCGTGCGCTCGAAATGCTCGCGAAAACCCGGAAATTGCGCGCCGTCCAGCTTGCGCCATCCGTCGGAGCCTTCGTAATTCCAGTACGTGACATTCCGCTCCAGGCGCAGCCCGAAGCTCACCGGCGGGAAAAGGTACCAGCCGAATGACGAGGCGCTCCTGATCGCCTCGCAGTAGCGATAGGCGCGCACGCCCATCATGCCATCCGCGGAGTCGTCGGCGCGCCGCGGTTTCGGAGCCTCCGGAAAGAGCCGGGTGAAGCGGCAGATAACCGGTTCTTGAGCAGGCATGTGAATCCTCCGAAACCGCGACGGCCTTGGACCGAAATCAGACGTTAAGACCGGAGATCGGCGGCGATCGAGCCGCTGCCCAGCCGCGCCGCGCCGGTGCCGTCGATTTCCGGGGTGGGGAGCTTCAGCGTCGGCAGGTCCGGGTTGATATTGCAGCTGCCGAGCCGCACCGTTCCGCAGTCGTCGACTTCCGGAGTGGGGAGCTTCAGCGTCGGTAACTCCGCGGCGATGGTTGAGCTGCCGAGTCGCACCGTCCCGCTGTCGTCGACTTCCGGGGTAGGAAGCTTCAGCGTCGGCAGATCCGGGCTGATATTGGTGCTGCCGAGCCGCACCGCGCCGTTACCGTCGACTTCCGGGGTGGGGAGTTTCAGCGTCGGCAGATCCGGGCTGATATTGGAGCTGCCGAGCCGCACCGCGCCGTTGCCGTCGACTTCCGGAGTGGGGAGTTTCAGCGTCGGCAGCTCCGCTGCGATGGTGGAGCTGCCCAACCGGACCCCGCCGCTGCCGTCGATTTCCGGGGTGGGGAGTTTCAGCGTCGGCAGATCCGCTGCGATGGTGGAGCTGCCCAACCGCACCGCGCCGTTGCCGTCGATTTCCGGGGTGGGGAGTTTCAGCGTCGGCAGCTCCGCGGCGATGGTGGAGCTGCCCAACCGGACCCCGCCGCTGCCGTCGATTTCCGGGTTCGGTAGCTTCAGCGCCGGCATGGTCTTGCGGACTGACTTGCGCATGTCTTCCTCCTTCTCCGGGGCAGAAGTGCCCATCGGCGGATTGGAGGCTCGCAAAGCGGGGTCCGAAAGAGCGTCGAAACTTGCGACGAAAAAATGTCGAAAAAGCTTGGGCGTCCGAAACGCAGCTGCGCAGATAGCGAGTTAGAAGTCGATCATCCGTGAAGCGGTACTCCGGCCAGCTCCAATGCGTCGTAGTAAAGCTCGGCATGGCGGCTAATATGGGGATTGCGCCGTCGATATTTTTCAACCGTAAATCCGGGCTCGAGCCTGAGAAGGCTGTGCACCGGCGCCTTGGCTTCTTCTTCGCGCCCGGCGAGAACAAGCGCGATGATCAAAAGCTTGTAAGTTGCCGTGAAGTTCGGGTTCTCACGGATGCTGCGCAAGGCGCGGTCGACCGCCAGCTCGTATTGCCCGGCGGCGAGATGAGCCACGCTCGCGATCGAGCTATGCGCATACATGAGCGGATCGTAAGGGGATAGCGCCGTGGCCTTGGTCACCTCGTCGACGGCTCGGACGCCTTCGCCGACCCAGGCGCTCGCGGCGGCGCTCCACAGCCAGGCGGGGGCCGCATTGGGGTTGACCCGCTGCGCCGTTTCAAATTGCTGAAACCCCAAATCAAAGTCTTTGTGTAAGTAGGTGGCGACGTGGCCTTGTACCGCGAAGGCCATGGGTTCGAACGGGTCGCAGTCAGCGGCCCGGCGAGCAAATTCCGCTCCCAGCCGCGCGTCGCGCGCGGGATCGGGCGACCATCCCTGACCCACCCGCAAGACATGCCAATAGGCCCGCCAGGCAAGCGCGGCCGCGTAATTTGCGTCGCGTTTGAGCGCCTCGTCAAACAAGTGCTCGGCGCCGGAGAACACAACGTACGAAGAGTTATGCATGTCCTCCTGAGCGCGAAGGAAGAAGTCATAAGCGTCGAGTTGTTCGGGCCGCTTCGCGTGAACGCGTCGCAGTTCGGCCGTGCGCAGATGAGGGGCGACTTCCCGAACAATCGTTTCGGCCAAGTGCATCTGCACATCGATCAAATCCGAAAGCCGCTCCTCGATCGTCCAGGAATGCAGGACGATGCCTCTCGCCGCGTCCGTCAGCTCGGCGGTGAGGTTGAGCCTGCTGCCAGAGAACCGCATGCTTCCCGAGAGAATGTATCGAACATCGAGCAGATCCGCGATTTCCTGTGGCCGCCGGGCCTTGTTCTTGAACGTCATCGTCGACAGACGCGAGATCACAAAAAAGCCGGGTACCCGCGACAAGACGGCGATCAGGTTTTCCGCAAGCCCGTCGGTGGTAAAATCGTGCTTCCGGTGGCCCGACAGATTTTGGAACGGCAGCACCGCGATCGACGGTTCTCGCACCCCCGGCGGCGCCACGGAATTTGCGTTGAGAGCGATTAGATCGCCCGCCCGGGGTGACCTGACACTGACGGAATTCCGGCGCGATACGATGCGAATAGCCTCGGAGAGCGCCTCGATCTCCCTCGACGGCAAGATTTTAAGTTCTTTTTGCAGCTCCAAACTGAAGCGCTCGTATTCGCGGAGCGCCTCCGCGTGCCGGCCTGAGTCGGCAAGCAGCTTCATCAACGCTTGCACGCCGGGCTCGTGCGTGTTGTCAAAATTTATCAGCTTGCGCGCGGCCGAAATCTGTCGCTCGACCGGCGCGTTCGCCTCGCTAAGCGCTGTAACTTCCGCCTGAAGAACGTCGCGAACGTGACCCTGGAAACGTCGCCGTTCCAAGGTTAGCCATTCATCGAACGCCTCGGAGATCCCATCGAGATCCTCAAGCAAGGGCTCCAGGTAGTTGGCCGGCGCCGCTATGACATCGATCCAGCAAATATCGGCGTTGAGAGCGACGTACTCGTTATCGAGCTTGATCAGGCCGGCTGTCTTCGCGCCATTTGCCAGCTCAAAATGATAGAGCGCATCGCGCAGGTTTCGCCGCGCGCGGTGATCGGGTTTGTCCCACAACAGCGCCGTGAGCCGGCTGCGCGACACGCGTTTGGGGTGCTCCAGGCACAGGTAGGCGAGCATGGCGCGCGTCTTCCGCGGATGCGGCAACGCGTCCTCCCCGCGCGGCCCAACCATCCGCATCGTGCCGGAAAGGTAAATGTTCCACGGCTTTACGGGTTCCGTCTTAGCGCGAGCCGCCGATTCCCGCGGGGTTAGGGTGGTGACGTTGCTCAGTGTACGCCCTCCAAGTGAGCCGTTGCCCCAAGGTGACCACGCAACCAACGCCCTCTAAAAGACCAGCATGCGGCGAAGCACATGTTAGTCGTACTTAGCGTAGATTACGCACGTTTTTCTCTTGAACCGGCGGACCGTTCGCGAAGCCGACGGGGCGCAAGCCCTCTTGCGGCGGACGGCTGCCCGCCAGCGCCGCTTTGGAGCTAGGGGAACCAAGGCATCAGGAAAAAACGCGCAGGATTATCTTCGTCGGTTTTTCGTCGCCTTTTTCGACGCTTTTTCGTCGCAGGTTGCGGTGAACTGCATACTCCATTTGATGGATCAGGTCGGTTTTACATGGCGTGGGCAGCACATAGTTTGCTCGAGCGGGGGGGCGCGCACGAGGGGTTCTTGATAGACGAGCAAGGCGAAGTCTGGACCGTCGATCAACTTGGCTGTCGTGTGCAGCCTTCGCCGGAATACGGCGACATCATCGAGGCCGCTGTCGCGAAGTTTGGCTATATCCACATCCAGCAGCGCGGCCCGACGATTTGGGTCTACCTGTACCCATGGTTGGTGCAACCGCTGACGATGTCTGCCGCCTTTTACAAAATTGCCGATCTCAACCCGGAGGCCACATTCGTTTGCCCAGGTCCCGACGATACCTGCGAGGTGTTTCGCGATTTCAGGGGCGCCTTTCGCAGGATTTCCCGGCTTATGGCTGCGGCCGGACGGATTCCGCCCTATCAAGACTACTTTGTGGCAACCGTGGGTGGTCGCTCATAACGGCCGTCCTAAGCGAGAAGCTGTCCAACAACCAAATTTAGAATTGCCGGCACGCCCACAATCGATAAAATCCCCTCGCCGCTTCGATCTTTTGCGCATCGCGGCCAGGGGAAAAATCTTGCAACAGACGAAGGGCCGTAACAAGCGATCGGGTCGGGCGAAGAGCGGCGGCCCCAATCCTGTCGATGTCCTGGTCGGTGCCCGCGTGCGCCTGCGCCGGAATATGCTGGGGATCAGTCAGGAGAAGCTAGGCGACGCGTTGGCGCTGACCTTTCAGCAGGTGCAGAAATACGAGCGCGGCGCCAACCGCATCGGCGCCAGCCGACTGCTGGAAATAGCGCGGGTGCTTGACGTCCCCGTCACATTCTTTTTCGACAACGTGGACCCAGTGCGGGCCCCGGCAATTCCGCAAGGTTTTGCCGTGCACGCAATCGAAGCGCTTGAGGCTGACCCGTTGCACGTGCCGGAGACCCGTGAGCTCGTAAGTGCCTTTTACAATATCCAGAATGCGGTCGTCCGCCGTCGATTGCTTGATTTGGCGAAAACACTCGTGGCGCACCCGGGCGGCGATGCCGTCCTCCCGGTCAGCGTGAAAGGCGACGTCGCCGAGCCCGCGCCGGCAAAGCAAAAATTCGCTCGCAGGCGCCGCAGCTAATCCGGCCCGGCTGCCCCGCGCACCTACTTCGTCCGCACCGCGACCGAGGTTTCGCCGCGCAGCACGCCATTGCTGTCGGTAAAGGTGACGAAGACGCGGTTGACAGCCGGGTTGTCCGCCACAAAGCCGCTGCCGGCGACGAAGACGCCAAACGCCGGGGTCGCGTCGGGCCGGATATCCGCCGTCACGGTGGCGGCGGGCGGCGCCAGGCAGATGACGCCTGTGGGGGCGGTCTGGCACAGCGTCAGGGTGACCGGCAGGTTGGCGATGCCGGTATTGGCGGTGACGGTGATCGTCGCGTCGATGCCAAGATTGATCGCCGCCACCGCGAAGACGCCCGTCCCGGTGATGCCGGGGATATCGACATAGCCGGGGTCCGCGCTGGCGGCGAGAGCGACGACATCGGGGACGGGGGTTGTCGAGGCCGACAGATTGAGCGTGTCGACCCCGACGATCGAGGGCGCCGGGCTGGGCGCGTTGGCGCAGGTAAAGGTGAATGCGACATTGGTCGGGGCAAACGCCGCGGTCGGCGTCAGCGCGATTACAAAGCTCTGCGCCTGCCCAGCGGCGATGTTGGCCGGGGTGTTGGCGGTGCCGGTAAGCGCGTTGGTGTTGGGATCGGTCGTTTGAAACACGAAGCTTGCCGGAACGTTGGTCGCGGGCGCGATCGTGCAGCTCGTGGCATTGGCCGGCCCGACATTGATCATCGTCGCGAACGCGGTCGCCGGCGTCCCGAGCTCGATCGACCGGCTCGTCGGCAATACTGCGGCGAGGAGGGTCAAATTAGCTTTGTTGAGGGCAAAGCTCGCGGTCACAATCGTGTCGGCGCTGAGCGTCAGCGTACAGCCGTTGGTGCCGCTGCACCCGCCGCCCGACCAGCCCGTAAAAATCGACCCGGCGGAGGCTGAGGCGGTCAGGGTGACCTTCGTCCCTACCGCGAACTGTGCGGCGCACTGATTGCTGCTGGCGCTGCAATTGATCCCGGGCGGGCTGCTCGTGACCAGCCCGGCGCCCGTGCCGGCCTCCACCACGGTCAAGGTCACGGGCGGAATTAGCGTAAAGGTCGCCGTGACGCTCATCGCCGCGCTCATCGTCACGGTGCAGGTGCCGGTGCCGGTACACCCCGCCCCGCTCCAACCCGAGAATGCCGAGCCGACCGCCGGGGCGGCGGTCAGCACCACCTGCGTCCCCGATTGAAAGCTGGCGCTGCAAGTGGCGCCGCAATTGATCCCGGAGGGGTTGCTGGTCACCGTGCCCGAGCCGGTGCCGGCATCGGTCACCGACAGCAGGAAGCTGGGGATCACCGTGAAGGTCGCGCTGACCGTGGTGTCGTTGGTCAGGTCGATGACACAAGGACTGGTGCCGCTGCAACCGCCGCCGGTCCACCCCGAGAACATGGAGCCGGCATTTGCCGAAGCCGTCAGGGTGACCGACGTCCCGCCCGCGAACCCTGCGGCGCAATGATCGACGCTGGGACTGCAATTGATGCCGTGCGGACTGCTGGTGACCCGACCGTCGCCCGTCTCGCTCACCGTCAAGGTCGGCGGGCCGATAAAATTGCCGAAGGCAACTGGACCGTTGCCGACGGTGATGACGGCGGTCACCGTATCGTTCGACGTATCGATCACCGAGACGGTACCGCCGTCCCCACCGCGGTTCGCGACATAGGCCTTGGTGCCGTCCGGGGTCACTGCCACGCCGGCGGGTTCGTTGAGGCTCGTGAGGGGGTCGTTGACGGTGGTCACGCTATTGGTCGCCGTATCGATCACCGAAACGGTGCTCGAGTTTTCGTTCGCGACGTAAACCTTGCGGCCGTCCGGGGTCACCGCCACGCCTTCCGGGTCGGTGTCGACGGTAATCGGGCTGCCGATCACCGTGTTGCTCGCCGTATCGATCACCGCCACCGTGCCGGCATCCCCACCGTTGAGATTTGTCACATAGAGCTTGGTGCCGTCCGGGGATACCGCCACACCGTAGGGTTCGTCGAAGCTGCCGGTGATGGTGCTCACCGCGTTGGTCGCCGTATCGATCACCACGACGTCATTGTTGCTCTCGTCCGCGACGTAGACCGTTTTGCCGTCCGGGGTCACTGCCACGCCTTGAGGGAAAGCGAAGCCGTTGGTCCCGGTGATCGTTGTGGTTACCGTGTTGCTCGCCGTATCGATCACCACGACGGTGCCGCCGGCCATCACGCCGGGGAGTTCGTTTATGACCGCGACGTAGACCGTTTTGCCGTCCGGAGTCACCGCGATGCCGTTAGGGCCGAACGTCCCGGCCGTCCCGACGGTGATGGTGCTCACCGCGTTGGTCGCCGTATTGATCACCGAGACGGTATTCGTGTCGCTGTCTGAGACGTAGACTTGGTTGCCGTCCGGCGTTACCGCGACGCCGGTAGGAAAGGTCTCGGACCCGACGGTGATCGGGTTGCCGACCACCGTGTTGGTCCCGGTCGCGATCACCGTGACGGTTCCATCGTCACTATTCGTAACGTAGGCGTTCTGGGCCCGCGACGGCGCCACGCCGAGGACCATCGCCAAAGCGACGGCTATTATCGCGGTCACAATGCGCATCATGCTCACACTCTCTCAGCGGTGCCTTCCGGGTGCAAGAAGCTTAGACGGTTTGAGGCGGCCGGTCTTGGGCTATAGCGCACAAAAGTATGGTTGCAGCGCGCTGGCACGCGGTTTTGGCGCCAAGCAAGGCCACAGACCCGCGATCGCGTGACCGCTGCCCGCCCCCAGGCGGAAGGTTCTCTGCGCCGCGAGAGCCTCAGATCAGGCAGGCCTCGGCACCGCAGCCGACATCGCGCTCGGTCTCTGCCAGCAAGCGATCAAACGCCGCCGGAACCTGTATCTTCCGGCCGATGATCTGGGGCGAATACCCCTCCAGCCATGCGCCGTGCCGGCGATCGCGCGGTAGCCGGTACAGCGGCAGAGATTGCTTTTGAGCGCCCGCGGCAACGCGGCGCGCTGCGCCTGATCCGGGCGGGTGGGCGTCATGATCATACCGGCGGTGCAAAAGCCGCATTGGAACCCCTGGGCCGCCAGGAATTGCGCCTGCATTGGGTGCAGCGTGCCATCCTTCGCTGCCAATCCCTCGATCATGGTGACCTGCTTTCCCTGGGCGCGATGCCGCGGATACAAACATGACTGTACCGGCTCGTCGTCGACCCAGACCGTGCAGGCGCCGCAGTCGCCGGTATCGCATCCGTTCTTGACGCCGAACCAGCCCGCCTGACGCAGGAAGCTGCGCAGGCATTGTCCGGGACGGGGCGTCGCCGATGCCGCCCGACCGTTGACCTCGATCGTCATGCCCCGCTCAGCTCCTGCCGGATCTCCTCGGCGAAGATCAGGCTCAGGTGGCGGCGCCACGCGGGGTTGCCATGGATATCGTTCTGCCACAGGCCGGGGCGATCGACTGCTTTGTCGATCCGCGTCGCCAGCGTCGCCGGCGTCGGCATCGCCGCAAATTCCAGGCGGACCGGCCGGCTGGTCGCCGCGGTGAGGGTCAGCGCAAAGCCGCCCTTTTGGTCGCGCGTACCGATCAACAGCGCCGCCGAAAGCCCCAGCGCTGTTCGAGCGCTATGCGCGGCAACAGCACGCTGCGCAGGATCTCGCCCTCGGCCAAAGCGGTGCGCCGCTCGCCCAACACGAGGTCCACCACCGGCAGGCGGCGCTCGCCGCCATCGGCGCGCCACAGCGTAGCGATCCCGCCCAGCGCAACAGCCAATGCGATCATCGGCCCGGCGGGCAACGCCAGGCAGATATTGCCGCCCACCGTCGCCACGTTGTGCACCTTGAACGAACCCAGCAGCGCCTCGCAACAGCGCGCGATCAGGTCGCCGGCGCGCCAGTCGGCCGGCGGGCCAAATCGCGACAGCGCGGCAATCGTGCAGGTGCCGGCGATGTGCAGACCATCGGCGTCCACCGCCGGGTTCTCCCAGCCCAGCGCCGCCAGATCGACCAGAGTGTGGATGTCCGGCTGCCGCTCGGAAAACAGCCACGTGCCGCCCCCGAGCACGGCGGTGCCCGGCGACCATGCCGGCAGCTCGGCGCGCGTGCGCGGCAGGAGCACGCTATGGACCGAGTTGAGGTCCATCAAATGGCTGAATGCAGCGCCGCTGCGGCTGCATTCTGACGGTGAATTACCGCGGCCAGATCGAGGTTGGGGATAGCGCCGTCCTCGACCACCCACCGCCCGGCGACCATCACCCGATCGGCCCGATGCGCTCCCGACAGCACCAGGGCTGCGAGCGGATCGCTCGAACCGGCAAAGCGCAATTCGTCAAGCGTGAACAGAGCCAGGTCCGCCGCCGCTCCCCGGGTGATTACCCCGAGTTCCGGACGGCCGAGACAAGCCGCCGAGCCTCTCGTCGCCCAGCGCAACGCATCGCGCGGCGTAACCTGCGTCACGCCATAGCGGGCACGCTGCAACAGGAAGGCCGCGCGGATCTCCTGCATCAGGTTGGAGGCATTGTTCGAGGCCGATCCGTCGACCCCCAGCCCGCCGGCAAGCCCGGCTCTTTCCATCTCACACACCGGGCAATAGCCCGACGCGAGAATCTGGTTGCTGCAGGGGCAGTGCGTCACGCCGGTGCCAGCCGCCGCCAGCCGCGCGATCTCGGCGGTGTCGAAATGGACACCGTGCGCGAGCCAGGTCCGCTCGTGCAGCCAGCCGCATTGCTCCAGGTAGTCGAGCGGGGTGCAGCCATACGTCGCCCGGCAGAACGCGGCGTCATCCTGCGTCTCGGCCAGGTGGGTATGCAGCCGCACGCCGCTCCTGGCGGCCAATTCCGCGGTGCGGCGCATCAATGTTGTCGATACGCTGAACGGCGAGCATGGCACCAGCGCGATCTGCACCACGCGCACACCGAAGCGCCGGGCGGCGGCGATCTCGACATCGATCGCCAACTCCAGCCCGGCGGGAAACACATAATGATGATCGGTCGTCGTCGTGCAGCCGGACAGCAGCAGTTCGGCGAGGGCGACCGTCGTGGCGCTGTCGAGCATGTCCGGGGTGAGTCTCGCCCAGATCGGATAAAGCGCTGTCAGCCACGGGAACAATTCGCGGTCCAGCGCGGCCGGTGTCGCGCGCGTCAGCGTCTGATAGAAATGATGGTGCGTGTTGATCAAGCCGGGCAGCACGACATGGCGGCCGGCATCGAAGATCGTGCAGCCCGGCGTCGCGGGCTCGGCGCCAGCCGGAACCATTTCGACGATCCGCCCGCCGTCAACGACAATCCCCCGTGCCGCGCCGTAGGCCAGGATCGCGCGCGGATCGCGTATCCACAGCGGTGCCGGCCTCACAACCTTCGCGACATCCATAGGCGTACCGGATCGAGAGATCGTTCTGCCGCTTTGCGTCTTTTTTGGGAACGGACGGCGATCGGCAGCGAAGCAGCGCTCACTTCGTCGGTGCCGTCAACCGCGTAAAGGTCACGACAATGACGCCGCCGGCGCTGGATAACGCGGTCGCGAGGCGGCGCAATACGAGCATTTCAATGCATCGCCAGCATCATCCACAGGAGGGGGTCGTCCCAAATACTGTCCGCCGCGGCCTGATCCTCCGGCGGCTCCTGTGGACCATCGCCCCCCGGCCGCTTGCGCGGCGTGCCCTTGAGCGCTTCGAAAAGTTGACGCGCTTTGAGCAGCGCCGCAGCTACCGGCCCGCGTGCGGCCGGGCTCGCGCCCAAGTCGCGCAGCGGAACTAGTACCCCTGCACAGGGATTATGACTCTTTGGCGGGGTCGGGGTAAGCACGCGCGAGTTTGGCGCGGGCGCGCTCGGTGGTGAACATCCATCTGACGCGTGCCCCTGCGGCATTACGC